>JAAUYM010123357.1_pt1 | contig 17149 bp, 20 predicted proteins | sample 7278001 | NCBI WGS metagenome assembly JAAUYM01 (sample SAMN14350224, study PRJNA611818) | marine sediment metagenome | isolation source: surface marine sediment (1.8m) | place: French Polynesia: Moorea | collected 2018-08
CTCCTCCTCCCTCCCATCCCCCTCCCCCCACGCTAATTCGACAACCCTCGCTAATTCGACATTTTGGCTGGCAACCGAATTTGTCGAATTATCGAGGGGCTACTGTATTTCCAACAATTTCCTTTTTTTGTTTCATGACGGAAACAAAAAAAGGCAGCCATGATTAATCAAAGATGTCCACATCATCTTTCTGGCACAACCAAATGCTTCTCTTTCTATGAAAAACATGAGAAAAATGTCCCCTTCCCCCCCCCCCCCAGAAAAAAACACATCTCTGTCAATGTTTGTCCATGTTCGATTTCTACAGTGAAATAAATTCAAGTGTATTTTGCACTTAGGATAAAATGATTTTCAACTTTTTGAATCTTCCTCCTCCTTTCCTTCCCCTTTATCCTCAACCCCCTCCTCTTTCTCCTCCTCCCCATCCTCTTCATCTTTCTCTTTCTCCTCCTCCTCCTCTTTTATCCTCTTCCCTCTCCTTAATCATCCTCCCCCTCCTTTCCTTCTCCTCCTCCTCTTCATCCTTCATATCTATGAATGTTATTTATTTTATGAATATAATATGTCTGAAAAAAATTTCAGGTGGAGTAGACACCATGGCCTTCTCCTCCTCCAACCTGTTCTTCCTACTGATCTTGCTGCTGGCCTGCTGCTGCCAGGGCATCCCAGAAGAAGACAGGGTTGCCAGCAGGAGGAGGGAGAAAGTCTGTAAGCGTAGCTTTCACATCAATGATGGTGTTGCCAGAAGCAGTTTGTAGATTGTTGATTTTAAAACAAATTTGATTTTTTTTTCTCTTTCAGTGAGTGTCTTCCAGATTGTCTCGTGAGTTGACAAAACTTGTTTTCTAGTCTTTAATACATGCTAATGTTAATGTTGTGTGTTATTATTAAACCTGGCAACACAGAGACTTGGTGTCAAAACCAAACTTTAGTATAGACCAAAAAGTATGGCAAAAGTTTTATAGTTTCTATTTCAACTCAGAAAAAAACCCAGATTTTTAAAGTTTTGACATCTAGACAAAAAAACTGACAAAAGCTTCACAATTTCACAAAAAACAGACTTTTCAAGCATTTGCAAAATAGTTTCATAAGTTCTAGTGAATCTTAAGAAAATTACAGATTTTTTTGAAAGTTTTAGGTGTCCGAAGTTTCTGGGATAATTAATTGTTAATCCTCCTTTCGTAGGTTCCCCAACGACCCATGTGATGGGTCCGGCAGCCGCAACGGCACCTGCTACACCGCCTCCGAGTGCTCCAGCCGTGGCGGCACTGATGGCGGGTCCTGTGCCAGCGGGTTCGGTGTCTGCTGCGAATGTAACTTGATGCACACTCTTTTGGGTTCAATGCCAAGCACTAGGCTGGACATATAAATTGATTCAGTCTTCTGGGTCCAGTGCCAAACTCAATCCACTCTTCTGGGTCTAGCGCCAAGATTGTTTTGCTCTTCTGGGGTCCAGTGCCAAGTTGGATCCACTTTTTATGTGACCAGTTCCAAGCAGACTAAACTGGACATGCAACTTGATCCATTCTTCTGAGATCCAGTGCCAAACAAACTAGTAGGTTGCAAATGTAACATGATCCACGCTATCTAGACAAAACTGGGAAGCATGCCTGAACATGCTGAAGAGTCTCCAGAGTCTAAGTGGACAGTCCTGTAATTTGGAAAATGATTGCAAAACACACGTGCAAGAATATGAGTTAATTGACACAGCAACCCCACCAGGCAGGTATTTTTGTCCTAAATTAGCATCTAGAAATTATCTTTGTTTTTGTTATGCTGTGTGCAACTATACACAAAACTGATGTTACTAAAGCATGACACGAGAATCAACTTTGGCCATTACCATGTTTTTCAGTCGTAGAGGGCTGCAATTATACATAGAACAAGAGCAGCACCAACTTTGGTCATTAACCATGCTTTTTTTTCAGTCGTGGAGGGGTGCGGCACAACCACCTCAGAGAACTGCACCTACTTTGAGGTCTCTGGGGCCAGTGCCGGAGCCTGCACCTTCACTGCCTGCCCGTGCGGAGACAACATCTGCCAGGTACATGACCATGAGCATGAGCGTAGACAACTTGCTCAACTGCCGCATGATCAAGACTGTCTGGCACTTGGGTAGCAGGTTTACCAACCTCTCTGAAGGCTAAACGAGATTCTCCAACACCACCTCCAAAACTTGCAATCTTGACATTACAAAACACTGATTCTTGGCTAATTAAACAAAATGTTTTGCAGCTCCGCCTGGACTTCCAAACCTTTGTGATTGCTGGCCCTTCGACAGTGACATCGTCCCAATTCAAGACTCTGAATGGGCAGCTGGTCAACCTGCCAGCCGCCTCCACGACTGGCTTTGTCCCCGCAAACATGAATACTGTCTGCAACACCGACACATTCAGTGCAAGTGCCAAAAAGTGGAGCAGGATTATAAAAAAAAGTTCTTTTGCAAGAGGTGAAGTAAAACATGCATATTTTTATATATAAAATCGCAGGTCACATCCCCAGGAAACAACGCTCCACCAATGATCTGTGGATCAAATTCTGGAGATCACAGTGAGTTTTTCCTCAGTCCAACTCAGTTGCCAGCAGTTACTTCCAAGATGCACTCTTCTTCTTTTTCTTGCAGTGTACGTCGACTCTTCGACCGCCTGCAATGACCTCAACTTCCAGATTGGAAGCGCGTCATCCACAGCATCCAGATCTTGGAGCATCAAGGTACAGACCATTTCTCATTAGATTTTCAACTGTTTTGTTAACTGATTAAGAAATGAAACTGGACCTTGGACATCCTTGCTTAGACCTCCTCTTTAATGACTTCCAGGTTACCCAGTACTCTTGCAACTTTGAGAACCTTGCCCCGGACGGTTGCACCCAGTACTACTTTGGCGCCAGCTCCAACACCATCCAGTCGTACAACTACGATGGGTCGCACCACCTCGCAAACCAGAACCAAGCCATCTGCATCAGGCAATCATTGGGAAAAAATGAGCATGGACATTAGGAAATCTGGTCACACCAGGTCAAATCTGGTCAATTGATGTGCAATCATAATGCAAAGTGGTCAGGTTCTCTCCATCTCCTTCGGATGCTAGATTAGGCTACTTGGTCACAGCTGGTCGCACCTGGTCACTTGAACATTGTTGGTCATTTCAGGCAGGAAAGAGGAAACTGTCGGATCTGCTACACCCAGGTTGACTCAGCAAATGACCTGCAAATTTCAGGTAAAGCGCACATGGCCATTTATTTTAAATAAAAAAGTAACTTGATTTTTTTTGTTTAATTCAGATGTCACCAACAGGGAGAGGAGAAACCCACAGGTAGAGCAAAATTTCTTTAAACAAATTGATGCATTTTTTGGTCAAGTTAACTTTGCAATGAGCATTTTGCAACCAGCATTTTACAATGTGTATGAGTGTAGTTGCATGAATAATAGCCCCTCCTTGTCCTGTCCAGATCAGCTGCCACCAACTTCTCTTCCTCTTCCTCCTACTCCCCATTCTCTTCCTGTTCCTGTTCCTCCTCCTTCTCCTCTTTCTCCTCCTTGTCTTCTTCATGTTTTTTTGCTCCTCCTGTTTTTAGATCAGCTGCTGTGCCTATGGCTCTAAGGGTACAGGTGCCCGTGGCTACGACTGCATCTCCATCCCTGGGGCAGAGAAGACCGGCGGGACGTCTCTGGGCATCACCAGGTACTGCATGAGGAATGCGGGACTGGCCACCGGGGACACCGACAACAATGAGCAGAAGACACTCTGCAGTGAGTACCAAAAAAAGAAAAAAAACATGCAAAAAAAACGTTACAAGATGCACATTCAGCAGAAAAGACTCTGCAGTGAGTACCAAAAAGAAAAAGATGCAAAAAAAACTAATTTAATTTCATCAGTAGTTAAATTTTGACTGAAAAACAGAGATATACTGAAACTTAATTATTGACAATTTGTCAAATTGCTGTGTTTTTTGATCAAGTGTACTCTGCAAAAACTGCATTTAAAGTGCATTTTGCTTTTATTTCTGTCCCACAGCCACCCGCCAGCCCTTCCTCTTCCGCTTCATGAGTGACAGCTTCGAGTTTGCCGGGATGACGGGTGGCGGCAACCCCAGGGAGGGCACCAACAATGATGCTGGCTTCAGGCTCGCCTTCATCATGGACAGCATCAACTGCCCATGAACAACATCACCATGAAACTGTGCTCCTCCTCTTCCTCTTCTCTCTTATTCTAAGAGGAAGAAAGAGAGGAAGAGGAATAAGAAGAGGAGGAGGCAATTGAGAAATCAAATGAAAGCCAAAAAAAAAACCTCAAGATTTTTGTTTCTAAGTCACGTGTAAAAGTCAAAACTTATGTGCCGCTGAGTGTAAACTTGTGAAATACATGCTGAGTATCCTCTGAACACTGACCAAAAGACATGATGGGCAAAGGCACTGGAGGAGGAGGAGAAGGGGGAGGAGTACAAGGAGGAGAAGGAGGAGCACGAGGAGGAGGAGGAGGAGGAGTAAGAGGAGGAGGAGAAGTTTCTGGAGATCTTTTTTGTTTTACCAGAATTAAAAGAAAAGAAACAAAGAAAGAGCATTTTTTTGCAATAATAAAAAAATCTTGTTTATTGTTTCACGCGCTCCATATCAAGTCCTTAAAAAAGTACAGCAAAGTTACTAATACTGTAGGGTACAGTATGTGCCACAAAAAAAATTGTTCCAGACCTGACAAGAAAAAAAGAGAGCAAACAAAGGATCTACTGCACACTCAATTAATTGCTTAAGGATGTCTCTTTTTTGGTTGTTGGCACATACTGTAATCCATAACTGTCCTGCAGGCACAGGTACATGTCTTCCTTTTTTGTTGGCCCATACTGTAATCTATAACTTTCCCACAGGCACATGTGTTTCTCTGACAAAGAAAAATAACTTCCTCTTCCTTCTTTTCCCATTTTTTCCCATTTGGAGTTTGATTTTGTGGTCAATCCTGTGGTCAATCCTGTGGTCAATCCTGAGTCCCTCAGGCATTGCAGGGCACCTGCATGTACTCCAGGCAGGCTCCTAGGGAAAAAAGGAGGGGGGAAGATAACTTTTTTTAGCACCAACAGTGGTTACATGTGAGATGCGGCTTCATGAAATTACGACACTGGTGGAAATGTGGCCCTACAGTACAGTAAATAAAAATATTTTTGCGGCCCTCGTGCTTGCGGCCCTCGTACTTGCGGCCCTCCTACTTGCGGCCCTCCTACTTGCAATCCTACTTGTGGCCCTGTATGTCAAATAAAGATGCATTTTGCAGCTCTCTTACTTACAGGTACTTACAGGTAACAAAGCCACAAGTCTGTTTATGTATGTAAAGCATCTCTATTTTTAGAGCCATGTACTGGTATGTACAGAGCCACAAGTCTCTCTTTGGTACCTGCTACAGGGTGGCAAGAAATAGAGACAGAGCTGCAAAACATAGAGGGCCACAAGCCCATTTTATAACATATGTAGCCACAAGTCTATTTTATAACAGAGGGCCGCAAGTCCATTTTATGACATAGAGGGCTGCAATATGTTGAGGGCCGCAAAGTTTCCTCCACCCTTGACGGTGTGTGAGAAAGGAGAGGAAGAAGGAGGAGGAAGAAGAGGAGGTAAAGGAGGAGGAAGAAGAGGAGGAGCATAAAGCATGTAAGAGAAAAAGAGGAGGAAGAGGAGGATAAAGAATAGGAGAAAAAGCAGGAGAGGAAGAAAAGGAAGTAATTGAGGAGGAAGAGGAAGAGAAAAAGATATTATTCTCCTGTCTGTCTCTGTTTGTCTGACCACTGACCTCTGTCCCTCGGGGTGTTGACGTTGCCGTTGGCAGCGTTGTCCGTGACCACCCTCACCACGAAGGGATCGGTGCAGTCTGCAAAACAGAGAGGGGTTATGGAGGTCTAAGGAGTACATTTGGAATTGTTGGTCTTTTTCTTGTTGCTGTTCTCTCCTCCTCTTACTCTTTTTCCTCTTCCTCTTCTTCTTCTCCCCCTGCTCCTCATATTTCTCCTCCTCCTCCTCCTCAGGCTTCATTAATCCAGAAGAAAACCTGCTCCTCAACACGAATTCCTCAGAGTTGCCACCCAAGCACAAGAAGGAAGACTCACCGCAGACTGGCACGCTGGTGGTGGCCATCCTGTTGGTGTTGAGGAAGCGGCCGCAGAAGCGTGAGAAGGCGGTGGCGCCGGCGGAGGCGGACCCATCGCACTCGGCCAGGGCGCGGCCGCCCTCCACGCCGATGTAGTCCATGGCGCAGTTGCTGTCGATCTCCGCAGTCTGGACCAAAATTGAGATAGTCATGGTGGTGACAGCAATGGTTATGGTAGTGACAGCAATAATGGTCATGGCGGTGACAGCAATGGTAATGGTAGTGACAGCAATGGTCATGGTGATAATGATTGGTAATGATAGGCACTGATACTCATGGTGACAATGATTGGTAATGATGGCCGCCAAAGGTCATGGTGATGATGATTGGTAATGATAGGCACTGGCAGTAATGGTGATAATGATTAGTAATGATGTGTACCAAAGGTAATGTTAAAGATGTAATAATAGACATTGATGGTCATGGTGATGATAATGGCACTAATTTTTGATAATGGTGATGATGGAAATGATTTTAATAAGGGGTGTAATGATTATGGTAGCAGTGATAATGACAATGGTGGTGATAATAATGATGGTGATAATTACACTGTGATAATTACACTGGCAATAAAGGGAACATGCAATTATGACAATGGTGATGATGGTAATAATGATGGTAATGATGGTGGTAGTAAAATGATGATGATAATGATGGCTGCTAATGACGATGACGCTAGTGATGGCATTGACGGTGATGGCTGCAACGTCGATGACCACGACATCATGCCCGCAGCTCCTCCCCCGCCACAGCAGCAACAGCAACAGCAACAGCAACTGACCGTTGTGGCCCCCGCGTCGAGGGTGAAGCCGGTGTCGTCCGTGATGTCCGAGCAGACCGAGTACTGGACGCAGCAGAAGCCGCACTCCTGCCTGATGCACACGGAGTACCTGGGAGGAAAGAAGAGGAGGACTAGGAAGAAGAGAAATGAAAACCATGTCCATTGACCCAACCAACAACATCTAAGTACTGCTACTTCTCTCTACTCCTCTTTAATACCACTCTGATAATACTCCTCTCTACTCCTCTCTGCTCCTCTTTAATGCTACTCCTCTCTACTGCTACTTCTCTCTACTCCTCACTACTGCTACTTCTCTCTACTGCTACTCCTCTTTAATGCTACTCCTCTCTACTGCTACTCCTCTCTACTCCTCTCTGCTCCTCTTTAATGCCACTCCTCTCTACTGCCACTCCTCTCTACTGCTACTCCTCTCTACTCCTCTCTGTTCCTCTTTAATGCTACTCCTCTCTACTGCTACTCCTCTCTACTCCTCTGTGCTCCTCTTTAATGCTACTCCTCTCTACTTCTCTCTACTGCTACTCCTCTCTACTGCTACTCCTCGACTGTCTGGTTAGATTGTATACATAGTGCATGACTACCCAACCAACGTCATCAGTGTGCCATCTTTCTCCCGGCTTACTCCTGGTCGGCCAGGTGGGTCTCGTCGGCCGTGGGCAGGAAGTTGAAGGTGCTGAACCTGCCGGTCAGACCAACGTGGTACTGGACGCAGCCATCGGGAGGCCTGCAAAAAGATTTGAAGAAAGAGAGAGAGAGATAGGTCATGAGGTTCTGGAAAAGAAAATATGATTATTTGGTATCAAAGGTCTCCTCTTTCTCCTCCTCCTTCTCTTCTTCTTCCTTTTCTCCTCCTCCTCCTTCTCCTCCTCCTCTTACTCCTCCTCGTCCTCCTCCTCCTCCTCCTCCTCCATCCTCCATTACCATCACCATGTCTCCCTCCTCCTCTTCTTTAAAGGGGGGGCAGCAGTGACTCACGCGGTCTCCGAGGTGCACTCGACCTGGGTGACCTTGACCTCCCAGGTCCTGATAGTGGAGACGCCGGTGAAGGAGAAGTCGATGGTGGCCGTGTCGCTGGCCTGGTTGCCGATGTCCACGTAGACTGGTGGGGGAAAAATTGGCACCAGTTGACTCCCTCATCTTTCCCAAACCAAACCAGACAAAGAGAGATTGGGATACATACTGTGCTGTCCAGTGTTCATTCCACATATGGTGGGGATGGCCACAGCATTTGGGTTGGTCTGCAGAAAACCATGCATTGAAGAAAAAAAAAAAGAAACACAGGCTTGACACATTCAAGGACATCCTGACCGTGGTGACGGTGAACGTGTCGGTGGCGCACTCGCCCCCGTTGGTCTCCGCTATGCCGCCGGTGCCCTCAATGGTGAAGAGCTCAAAGTCCAGCCTCAGGAAGCAGACATCTGCAGAGAAGGGGAGTGAGTGAGGAGGAGGAGGAGGAGGAGGAAGAAAAGGAGGAAGAGAGGAGGAGGAAGACAAAAAGAAGAGAAAGGAGAGTAAAAATTAGTAAATGAGGAGGAAGGAGAGAAAAGCAAGGAGAAGGAAGAGGAGCAAGGAGGAAGAAGAGGAGAAGAAAGAGGATGAGCTGAGTTGAAAGAGATGCCAAATTCTCCCTTTTGGAGACGCCTGCTGTACCCACCATTGGAGCACCGGTTGATGGTGAAGGAGAGGTCGTTGACGTCGGCATACTCGCTTGGGAACCCGGGGTTCTGGATGTAGGTGCAGTTCTGGTTGATGGCGGTGGTCCCAGTGCCGTCCAGGATGAACAGGCAGCACACCCCAAACCTGTGACACATGGACACATTCACATACATGATGGTGATGTGAGATGATGGTGAAGATGATGATTTTGACCAGATAATAGCCCATATAGGTAGAATCTATAGAAACTATAGACTTACTATAGAAATTATAGACCTACTATAGAAAATCCTAAGGCTGTGCGATACTCGACTCGTGTATCGCGATACACGAGTCAGGCCTGTATCGTGTATTGACTCGGCAAGCCGAATATCGTATTGTGTATCGGCTAGCTCTCTCTCTCTCTCTCTCTCTCTCTCTCTCTCTTTCTCTCTCTCTCTCTCTCTCTGTCTCTCTCTCTGTCTGTCTCCTCATTTCTACTAGGTACAATATCGTGTATCGACTCATGTATTGCGATACTTTTGGCACCTTTGTGTATCGTGTATCGACTCGTGTATCGCGATACTTTTGCTGTATCGACTCGTGTATCGACTCGGCAAGAAAATTTGGATATTGCACAGCCTTAGAAAATACAATGCAAACTGTAGACTACTATAGAAGCTATTTATGCTATAGAAAATTTTATACAATCTAGTACTACAGAAACTATGAACATACTACAGAAACTACTATAGAAAGTCCTATAGAAATTATAGACCTATTATGGAATCTACTATGGAAACTACTATAGAAACTATAGACCTACTATAGAATCTACTATGGAAACTACTATAGAAACCATAGACCTACTATAGAATCTACTATAGAAACTATAGACCTACTAGGTATAGAAGTTACTATAGAAACTATATATCTACTATAAAATCTACTATAGAATCTACTATGAAAACTACTATAGAACCTACTATAAAAAGTACTATAGAATCTACTATAAAAACTACTATAACCTACTATAGGAACCTACTATAGGAACTACTATAGAACCTACTATAGAACCTACTATAGAAACTATAGATCTACCACATAGAATGTACTAAACTATTTTGAAACTTTGAAAACTACAGTTATACAGTGGGAAGTGACTACTGTCTGTCTGGTCAGGATGATGGTGTCGCGAGCGACGCTGTCATTGTCGCTGAACCCACCCACCCCGCGGCGCAGTTGCCCGCGGCGGTGCCGGAGACGTCCGAGCACTCGGTGGAGGACAGGCAGGTGCCGTTGCGCATCTGGTCACTGCAAGAGATGACACACCCACAGATGTGGGAGGGGGTACATCAGGTAGGGGTGGGGGAGGCTTCCAAAGATGCACAACTAGTATGGTCTTCTCAAAGAGAGGCAGCAGAGCATCATAACTTGAACAGCTTCAGCATTTCAGCTTTGCTCAAATTGTTGCAGGGTCTCTGGAATGACTTCTCAGACAAAAGCCAGAGAGACTTGACCAAAGATGCACAGTTATGATGATCTTCTCAAAAACAAAAAGAGGCAGCAGAGCATCATAACTTGACTAAGGATGCACAATTGTGATGATCTTCTCAAAAACAGGCAGCAGAGCATCATAACTTGAGGAGGAAGAGGAGGAGGAAGAGGAGGAAGAGGAAGAGGAGGAGGAAGAAGAGGAAGAGGAAGAGCAGGAGGAAGACTTAGAGGAGGAGGAAAGAAGAATGAATGAACACTGCCAATTTACTTTAAGATCTCAGCATCTCATTCTCCTCTTCCTCATCCTTTTCTTCCTCCTCCTTTTTAATGCTGTTATGAGATGATGCTGCTGATTATGATGATGATGATGATGCTGATGATGATGCTCACCCTGATAGCGTGCTGGAGCTGGTGCAGGGGGCGTTCTCAAAGGTCACGATGTTGAAGATGGAGAACACTTTCGTGGATGCAAACAGGCAAACAAACAAACAAGATTATTTTTCAAGAGAGAAACCACATTTTGCCATCTCCTCCTCCTCCTCCTCTTCTTTTCTCCTCCTCCTCCTCCTCCTCCTCCTCTCCCAAACACACAAAAAAGGATAGATAAACAAACCAGACGTTAAAGACTATTTTTTTATTTGGTCACCCACATTTGCCATCTCTTTCTCCTTCTTTCTCAGTCTTCCTCCTCCCTCCTCCTCCTCCTCCTCCTCCTCCTCCTCCTCCTCCTCCTCTCCCCCTCCCCCTGGCCACGGCCTCGCCCCCCGCGGAGAGGATGAGGAGGATGAAGGAGAGGACCAGGGCCTGGACTCCTCCGACCACCATGGTTGTCCCAGAAAGAGTGAGTGAGTGACTGGACTGAGTCAGTCTCCTTACCTCCCAGGTAAATTGCAATTTTTTTGCACTCTCTCTCTCTCTCTCTCTCCTCCCAACCAACAACATGGGGCACACCCCAACCGACAACCCACTCTTGATAAACTTTCTCCTGAGCTCCGACTCAGAAATTTTTTTTAGTAGTCACCGACCGAGCATGCGAGTCGGCACCCAAATGAGCAAAAACGTGTACGCAACGCGTGCATATTCCGGTTGAGCTTCCATTTCTGCATGCAACAGTTGGTGGTTGGGCTCTCCTCTTTTCCTCTCTCTCTCCTCCCCCCTTCTTCTCTTTCCTCCTTCCTGCTTATTAAAGGCAATTTTCCTCTTCTTTTTTGTTTCATGCCAGCAGGAAATTTGGCTTTTTTGTGGTTGCAGCAGAGGGTGCAATTTAAAAAAAAAAAAACAGGGTGAGATATGGGAGAAAGAGTGTCCTCATAATTTGTGTTGTCATTCTGTATTTATGGTGTGCCATCATCATGCAATTGCAATTGCAACTGCAAATGCACTTGTGTTGCTAAAGGCAATGAGGAGAAGATAGAGAAGTAAGAGGACTAAGAGGAGTAAGAGGAGTAAAAGGAGCAAGAGAAGTAAGAGGAGTAAGAGGAGTAAGAAAACGAGGAAAGAGAGAAGGAGGGAGGAAAAGGAAGAAGAGGAGGAGGAGAAGGAGAAAGAGGAGAATTGCAATTGCAGTTGCACTTGCGTTTGCTCAATGCACTTGCAGTTCAATTCTCCATGCTTCAAAATGAAAATCTGCTGTGCTTCTCTCTGTCTCTCCTACTTTTCAAAAAAGCCCATCAATCTCGGCACACAAAATTGGAAGGGGGAGGAGGAGGAGAAGGATGAAGAATGAGGAGGAGGAGGAAGAAGAGGAAGAGGAAAGGGGAGTAAGGAAAAGAGAAAGAAGAAGAGGAGGAAGAAGAGGAGGAAAAAGAGGAGGAAAATGGCAAAGGAAAAGAGGAAGAAGAGGAGGAAAAAGATAAAAAAAGAGGAGGAAGAAGAAGAGGAAGAGAAAGAGGAGGAGGAAGAGGAGGAAGAAAAAGAGGAAGAAGAGGAGAAGGAAGAGGAAGAAGAGGAGGAAGAGGAGTGAGGAAAAGAGAAAAAAGAGGAAGAGGAAGAAGAGAAGAGGAAGAAGAGAACAAGAGGAGGAAGAAGAGAAAGAAGAGGAGGATTTAATACTTAGTTACATCCTTGGATGTACAATGTTGGATATTGAGGTTTGACTGTACTGAAAATTTTCCCACAACTCAAGATTTTGCAACTGGCAAGAACAAAAAAAGAGAGAGAGATAGAGAAAATAAAACCAACATGGGGGGCCAATTTTCCTCCAAACACACACACACAAAAAAAAGAAAGAGTTGAGAGAGGAGGAAGGAAAAAGTTGCAGCATGCAATTTCCCAGTTTACAATTTTTTTTTTTTTTTTTTTTTCAAAAGGTTTAGATTTGCATTCTGCGAAGAGAGAGGGGGGGAAAAAAACCCCGCAAGAAATGCGCAATCATGCGCAAAAATGAGCAAGAAATGCGCATTTTTCCGCTCCAAGCACCAAAGAGTTGCAAATGTGCTGTTTTTGTGAAGATTAAGATCACAAAAAAAGACACCAAGCAAAGAAATAATTTGAGTATGTTTTTGCAAAAAAAAAATATTACTATTTTGCCAGTTGGCAACACTGGAGAAACACATTGTGAAACTTAAGTTTTTTCTTTATTTTTTTTTCAGATTCTTCTCCTCTCCTTCTCCTCTTCTTCTCCTTCTTCTCCTCCTCTCCTCTCCTCTCCTCTTCCTCTTCTTCCTCCTCCTCTTTTCCCGTTCCTCCTCTCTCCTCTATATTCCTCCTCTTTTACTCTATCTTCCTCTTTTTACTCCTTTTCTTGCTCCTCTTTTTCTTCTTAATCTTAGTATTTTTACTCCTCTTCCTTTTCTTACTCTTCCTCCTCTTCTTCTTACACCTCCTCTTTCTCCTTTTCTTCTTTTTTTCTTCAGATTCCCCTGAGGAGATGCTGCAGAGAAGCAGGAATTGAACCTCCTCTTCCTCCTCCTCCCTCTTCCTCCCGGACCAAGTCCTCAGCATTCCCCACATCTTCAGATCTTCTTCCCCCCATCATCATCATCCAGGGCTTGGACCTCTGCCAGGAGTTGAGGCCCCTTGAAAAAAAGAGGAAGAAACAAAAACATGAACAAGTTGGAAAGAATTGGCCAAGCTAAATTTGTGGTGAACAAGTGAGAATTCCACTTAAGTTGGACATTTCCACAGAGACAAGGTTTGAAGAAACTATCCTGCAATTTATGGTTTTTTTCCCCCCTCACTTTTTCCTCATGAACCTGACAAGGGCCCTGACGAAGGCCTCGCTGTCGCCCAACCCCGGGGGTAGCCTCAGCGATGGCCTCGACAGCCTCTGCAACCTCAGCAGCCTTGATGGCAGTGACATCGTCCTGCTGCTGCTGTTCCTCTTGCTCCTCTTCTGCCTCGACAGCCTCGACAGCCTCTGGGGCCTCACAGGCAGGGACACCCTCCTCCTCCTCCCACTGCTGCTCTTCCTTTTGCTCCTCACCCTCCTCTTTGGTGGCCTCGACAGCCTCAATGGCAGTGACATCCTCTTGCTTCTTCTCATCCTCTGTGGAGGCCTCGATGGCCTCGACAGCCTCAGTGACAGTGACACCCTCTTCCCACTGCTGCTATTTCTCATGTTCTTCCTCCTCCCCTGGGGCAACCTCAACCTGCTACTCCTCATCCTCATCCTCCGCGACATCCTTGACGGCCATGACGGCAGCGACATCATCTTCCTGCTGCTGCTGTTCCTCTTGCTCCTCCTCTGTCCTCGGCACAGCTGCTGACTTGGAAATAGAAGGATGCAACATTTTTGTTGAGAAAAAGTCGCAAAAAGTCGCAAAAGAGTGTCAACTCACTTTTCGTGCTTCTCCAGCTCCAGGACGGAGGAGGAGGAGGAGGAAGACGAAGAGGAGGAGGAGGAAGTGTCATCAGCCAGGATAAGGACGACCAGGATGAAGAAGATGAAAAAGATGAAGCTGCTCCTCCTCCTCATGTCTGTGGAGGAATTTGTGATGCTCTGGAACAACCACCAGCTATTTTTTCTCTTATATACCTACAGTGAGGAGGAGGAGGAGGAGGAGGATCAAAAGGAGGAGAAAGAGGAAGAGGAAGAAGAGGAGGAGGAGAAGGAAGAAGAGAAGAAAGAGAAGGGAGAAGAGGAGATAAAAGAAGAGGAAAAAGAAGAGGAGAAGAAGAAAGAGGAGGAGGAGGAGGAGGAGGAGGAGGAGGAGGAAGAGGAGGAGGAGGAGAAGAAAAAAGTTTCATTATAGGCATTTTTTGTAAGAGTGGATGAGACATTGCAGAGTCAATCAACCCGAGATGCCAAAGATGCCAAAGATGCTGAATTCTTCCTACTTTCCTCCTTCATAATTGGCAGCTCCACGGAAGTAGGAAAAAAAGTTTAGGGCTGTCACAAGGGGAACAAGAAAGCAGCAAACAAAGATGGCTGCTGCCAGAGTTGCCATATGGAACTATTGATGCCAGAAAATGAGAAAGAAGACCAAGAAAAGGTCAGTGTTGCCACTGAAAAGTTAAGAAGAAAGAAAAAGCTGCACAGAGTTGCCACAGTAGAAAAAATGTTTTGCTAAAGAGGAGAAAAGTTATAGCTTTCATAAACAGACAAATAGATTAATAAATAAGTAGATAAGTAGGCAGATAAGCAGATAAAAAAATCAACAGATCAGCAGATAAGTATGTAATAAGTTAATAAGTCAATACACTAACAAGTCAATCAGTTGATAAATCAATAGGTTGATAAGTCAATAAAGCAATAAGTCAATTAGTAATCAATAAATAAATTTAACAATCAGTCCAAAGGTTCTTTATTTTGTTCTCTTCATACATTTGTACAAATTCCTTTGTGTGTGTACAGTATCATACAAACAAACAGTCAAATATTTTTTTGTTGTTAAAAAGGAAAATCCTTCATTCTTTTCTTCAGATCTGGTTGCCCAGGAGGAGGGGGGAAGGAAGAGGGGAAGTAAGAGGAGGAAGAGGAGAAAGAGGAGGAAAAGGAGGAAGAGGAGGAATAGAAAGAGGAAGAGGAGGAAGAGGAGAAAGAAGAGGAAAAGGAAGAGGAGGTAGAGGAGAAAGAGGAGGAAAAGGAGGAAGAGGAGGAAGAGGAGGAGGAAGAGGAGAAAGAGGAGGAGAATGAAGAGGATAAAGAGGAGGAGAATCTACACATCTCTTCAGATCATGGACTGGTTGCCCAGGTGGGTCCTGTAGCTGTTGCTGCCGCTGCTGTTGCCGGGGGGAGAGAGAAACTGCTGCTGTTGCTGCTGCTGCTGTTGCTCCTGCAGCTGCTCCAGCTGCTGCTGCTGTTGCTCCAGCTGCTGCTCCATCTGCTGCTCTTGTGGGTCAGGAAGTGGCTCGGGCGATGCCTGGAACTGATGCTGATGCTGCCTCCTCCTTCTTCGACCTGCCAAGAAAAAGTGTTGTAGAAAATGATGTCTTTACTGGTTGTGCAAATAGTTTTTCTTTGGGTGTTGTAGAAAATTGTTATCTTTATGGAAAATTGGTACCTTTAAGTGTTGTAGAATTTTTTTTGTCTTTGCATGTTATAGAAAATGGTCATCTTTGCAAGTTGTAGAAAACAACCCTATTGTAGAAACTGGTTATTTGTACATATGTTGCTTGTGCACATGGTAGAAAATGTTTATGGTCATCTCTGTTTCCTGTCTGACCTGTCTGCCTTCCTGGGTCCGGCTGGCTGAAGGTCATTGCCTGCTGTTGTAGATTGGGAAGCGGGGTGGCCTGCAGGGACAATTGGAGGAAAAAAGTTAATTATTAGACTTTTGAGTGGATGATGCAACAGAGCCTGTACTAGGCCCAGGGGGGGGGAGGAGGAGGAGGAGGAGGAGAAAAAAGTGGATGGCAGGCTAACCTGCAGGCCTATTTCTGAAAAACACAAGGGACAGATTTCTTTGGCTAAATAAATGCTGCTTGGTAGGCTGACCTGCACACTGTTTCTGACCAGTACGAGGACATACTTTTTTTCAAAAATTATTTTCCCTGCTGTGTGCTAGCCCCAGGCTATATGCTGACCTGTAGGCTGTTCCTGACCAAAAAATTGTTTGGCATGAATGCAACAGAGTCTTTATTCTTCTTTTTTTCCTGTTGTGTACTAGCCCCAGGCTGCACACTGACCTGTAGGCTGTTGCCGGCCGACACCTCATCTCCGAGTGCCACTGGGTCAAAGGTGGTGTTGGTCCCGCCGCCAGCCAGGTTGGCCGGGAGCTCGAAGGAGGTGTCTAGGGCACTGGCATCCTGAAACAGAGAGATGAATGCATGGATGCAGTTGTTTATGAGCACCCGTCAGGCCAGGGTTGCCAGAAAGCTGACATGGCCTGCCCTGTCCGCCCCTAGCAGCCCTGGCAAGTCAGGGTTGCCAGGCCTTACCAAAGCAGATACAGTCCACCTTGTCCAAGCAGTAAACATTTCCCCTCAAGGTGAGACTTTTAATGCACTTTTAGAGCTGCCAGGCAGTTTTTGGCAAAGAAAGGAGAAGCATCCAAATGCTTGATGCCCTCACGTGTGGGTTGATGTAGTCCGTGGCATCCACTTCAGGGAAGTGCTGCTGCTGCTGCTGCTGCTGCTGTTGCATGGGCATCTGCATGGAGTTGGTGGCCAGGTCCTGGTCAGCCAGGGCCGCGTCCACATCCACCTCCGCCTCCACCGGGGGGTTGCGCGAGAAGTAGTTCACCAGGGAGCCCTGGACAAAGAACAAGTGACAATAACAACAATGAGGGCAAAAATCTGTAACAGAACCAAGTAAAGATAGCCAGAAATCGCACTAAGAAGTGACAATAATAACAACAGTGCCAAAAAAGTGACATCAACAAGTAAAAATAGCAACAGGGGCAAAAAATGACATTAACAAGTGACAATGACAGAAACAATGCTAATAATAAGTGACAACAAGTGACAATAACAACAATAACAGTGACCATTGGAACTACAATGGTAGCAACAAGAATGATGGCAATGGCAGTCACACAGGGGCAACAATAGCAACAGCAACAACACACAGAGACAATAACACCAACAGCAACACCAACACCAACACACAAAGATGACAACAGCAACACCAACACACAAAGATGACAACAGCAACACCAACACACAAAGATGACAACAGCAACACCAACACACAAAGATGACAACA
>JAAUYM010071974.1_pt1 | contig 17144 bp, 21 predicted proteins | sample 7278001 | NCBI WGS metagenome assembly JAAUYM01 (sample SAMN14350224, study PRJNA611818) | marine sediment metagenome | isolation source: surface marine sediment (1.8m) | place: French Polynesia: Moorea | collected 2018-08
AGCGAGCAAAATTTTCTGTAGCGAGAGGGGGGGTCAAAATCGCCGACTTCGCGATAAATCGCGAGATCTGGTCACTTTGCCTGTATTGCTCCAAGCGTTTAATTCAATAGAGGAGGAGGGCTAGCGTTGCCAAATAATTGTGTAGTGCCTTCATGTGCACTTAATAGAACCATTAATAGGTATATTTTTAAATTTATTTTGTAATTTGGAAGTGCTATAGGTATAGTCTTACTAGTATTATTGTAATGAAATAGAAGCATTTTTAATGTACGAGTATATGCTATGCTAAATTTGATTCTATTAAAAAAAGGGGTTCCAAGGAGCCCATATGAACTCAACGGAACCTGCTTTCTGAAACCTAGGTTCTGAAAAGAGGGTTCCGATGAGCTGTTGCCATGGTGCGTTTGGTGTATGTGGCGCATCAAAATTTCTATGTGCATCTCACATGGAACCGCTATGTATTGGTTGGGTAGGCAAGGTAAACGTGGAACTAAATTGGAGCACTTTGCTGGTAACGCTAAAGAAACTCGTGTACACAGGATGTTTTTACTGCGAAATGATTTGTATTTTCTCCTAATTTATTTCCTCCCGCGTTTAGCGACATCTTGAGCACTTTTTCGAACTGGAAGGAGAGGGGGGGGAGCTCAAAAAGGGCGCTTTGGGCGACATCTGGCAGGTCATCATCCTTTCGCGGTTCTCCAAGTTGCCCTTTTCTGTGTAGCAGTCGCCGGGGAAAAAATGGGCGGGAGGAGGAGGATATTACAGATTTTTACAGGTCTGCACACACACATTTTTTTTTGATTTAGTGGTTTTTTCCCTCTTTGTTTGCCAGGACTTGTCATCCCCTAGAGTTGTACCTGCTCTGCCTCCTCCTCTTGTCCTCCTCCCTCCTTCTTTCCTCCTCCCTCCTTCTCTCCTCCTCCCTCCTTCTCTCCTCCTCCCTCCTCTCCTCCTCCTTTCGCCTCTCCTCTTGGGCCTCCCAGATACACCTGCAATGGGACAAAGAGCAAAAGGCTCGAAAACTTCATGTAGTACAGTACAGTACAGTGGAGGATGCTATAGTATCTCATTGTGCTGTACAGCAACATCTTGGTCAACAGGCAAGCATCGTCAAGCTAAGATTCATAGCGTTATACTGCCTACCCAACTAACAATAGACCCTTAATGAATTTCCAACTGAGCTCCAACAAGGGAGGAGTATGACAATTTTGTTAATAAGTGCCAACTGAGCATACAGTTTGATCTCAAAATGGACATGAAGGTGTACAAAAAAAGGACAGAAATAATAATGATTATTGATAAGTGCCGACTGAGCATACGATTTGGTGCCAAACTTGCAACATCCGTATGCACTGTATATCCCTACTGAGCTTCCATTATGCATTGCCTCCTTGTTGGTTGGGTAGATTAATCGTTCCATCTATCTAGGAAGATTTTGCTATGTGCATGTCACGCACCTGTCCCTCTCTCTCGGGCTGTCGTGAGACCCGCTGCATCCGTAGGGCCCGTTGCAGTTCCATTGGTTGCCCTGGCGGTCGTTGCCGAACATCTTATTGTCGACGCCGATGCTGAGCTGGTGCTGAGCTGGTGCTGCCTCCTCCTCCTCCTTCTTCACTTGGAAGCGAGTCACCAAATGATGCCGGACTCGCGAGGAGATCCCGCCATTTATACCTGTTCTATTTCGCCTCATGCTGCTGCAGATTCACTGAAGACAATGAGCTAAAAAAGTCGTTTTTCCCCCTATTTCCCTGCACGAGGTATTTTTCCTGCGTACTATCTTGATCGAACTGGGGAGGAGACGAAGAGAGAAGAGAGGGCAGATTCATTAGCATGCGCATGCATGACGTCAGCCATAGAGTCTGAAAACATGCAACAAAGATTTATTTGCCATATATGACATGTTTTTTTGCTATTTATTTCGTAAGGTCCGTCACACAGCTTCTCTTCAGATTCATGAAAAAAATATGTTAAAGTAGTGTGTGTGTGTGTGTGTGTATGTCACCTGAGAGTACTTATTAAATTTCTTCTTGTACTAGTGCAACAGTGCGACATGTCTCCCCCTTTCCCAGAGATAAGAATTAGCACAATAGGCTCTTCCCCCCCCCTCCTCCTCCTCGAGGCTCTCCGGAGGATGGTGCAAAGAGGAGCTGAGGTAATTTTCCCCTCTGCGTTACTCGCGCGCGCGTACGACAGTTCATTTCCCAAATAAGTCACTTAAGAAATCGCTACCTTATTAATTTAATTATGGTTTGTTAGTATGAAAATATGTCCTGAAAAAAAAAGCACTTGAACGTATGTTCGTACAAATAATGCGTACGTACATGAACAACAAATTTCAAAAATAGTTACATAGAATCCCGTAGCAGATCGGTGGTGGCGGTTAAAAATTAAATTTGCAATGAATTAGGTGCTTTGGCATATCCTTATTTACTGGAGGTAGGTACGGTATTTATCTGTTTGAGTTCTGGTTGGTATCCAACCGTTAGGAGACATTTGTCTTTTTTTTCTGACACCAGGATCTCCTATTGTCGACTTTTGTCCCTGAGGGGTCGCAAGTCCATTCCGGCCATGGAGATTTGGGAGGAGCAGTTGGAGTTCTCCCTCCAAAGCCCCGTACGTAGAGGAGGTCACAAGTGGCAATTTGGCAATGCTAAGCTCAAGGTGACTTGCAGTTTGCGGCTGACTTTCCTATTTCAGATCTGGATACTCCCCTGGCCAACAGCCTTCTGGCAGCCCTGAACAGGTCACCAATTTAAGTATCCAAGTACCTGTGCAAGTATCAACGCATCAAGTACACCTGCATCTGTACCTGTACCTGTACCTATCAATGCTGCTTAACTTTAGTGAGCGCAGAAGCACAAGGAATTTAGTAAAGCAAATCTGGAATGGTTCATGTAGCGTACGAGACAAAGAGAGACAGAGAAAGAGAAACAGGCAGCGCAGCAAGGTCATAAAAATAATTTGCATTTTTGCCTCTCTGAACAGCTCAACTCATGTACAACTAGAACGAGGAATATGAGAAAACTTGCAATTTTTTTGCGAATTATCAACAGCCTCCTTGCATAATATGAAGCTGTTCTGCGGCCACACTGTAGGTTTTGCAGTTGAGTTGGAGTTTTCTTCTCAGAAAAGCGCCTTGTACTCCTCCAGAGTCATGTCCAGGTTGATGGGCACACGCACCCTGCGGAAGACGGCCTCGATGTCTGCCAGGTCCTTGTCGGTCATGGAGCGGTGGCGGTCGATCTCAAACATGCCCCCCTGGGAGTGCACCTTCATGGCGGTCAAGGCACTGGAACGGGAAAAAAAGTCTTACCCTCAGGCTAATTTTTTTATTAGCAAGATCAACAGGATCAACAATCTGAGGGCAGACTTGTTTTAAAAATCTTGGAAGTCTTCAAATGTTAAACCTAATTGTACTAAATGTACTCGTACATGTATTTTCTCCACTTTCTTTATTGCAAAGTTTAATAATAACTATAGTGGCTGCTGCCAAGATTCAACTTAGAATCAAATGAATCATGTTTCTTCAAAAAATCTCTCCGTAGGTGTGGCACCCTTTAATTGTCTCAACAGGAATTTTTTTTTGAAAGAAAAGAGTTTTGGTAGCAGCTTTTTCTTCTCCCTTACGTGGCCACCAGGTCCCTGGGCACCCCGATGGCGTCGAACATACTCCCGGTCTCCCCCTCCGGGTCGGCCAGGAGGTCCTCGTAGTGCACACAGTACAGGTAGAGGTGCTTGTGCCGCAGGTAGTAGTCGATGGCGCCGGCGTACTCCAGGGCGCAGTCCTGCGGCAGGGTCAGGCGGCGGCCCTCCCCGCCGGACTTGAGCTCACGACGATACTGCTGCAGGTGCTCCGAGTGGTAGTCGAATGGCAGGATGTCGTACCAGATGTCCTTCACCTCGTACTTCAGGAACAGAGAGAACATGGGGGCCTGCAGACGAAAGCATGCAGGTAGAAGAACCCCGACTGTCGAAGCACAGGTACCTCAGTTCACCTGGAATGTCCTAAAGTAAGAGACCATGGACTTCTTGGGGTGCCTGGTGTTGAAGAACATCTTGAGACTGGGCATCTGCTCACGGATGATCTCAAACATGGGTGCCATGTACACGGTCAGCTTGATGGCCATCCGTTTGCACGGTCTCTGTGGGGAAGGAGAAATTTTGTACACTTTTATCAGAAAAAACCTTTTACCTTTATACTGTAGTATGGTTAACATTGAGCTACACTATAATAACTTTGATGCAGTGACTTTCCTAAAAAAAAATACGGTACAACCCAGACGAGAAACTTTCAACTACCTACGTGGAAGTTGCTACATGTGTAGCAAAACATGTAGCAAAACATTTTTCTGCTACTCATGCTTTGCGGCAACAATCACTCACGCTCTTCATGGGCTTAAACTGCATCCTGAGCAGCCCCCTGACGAGCCTGGGAAACTCCTTCTCGGCAATGTGACCCCTGACGTACTGCAGGTGGGCGTAGTAGAGCGCCCACGCCTCGCTCATGGCCACAGTGTCGGGCAGCTTGTCAAACATCTGGAAAAAAAAACCCAAAGATAACATGAGATTTAGAGAGGATATTTGCGTGGGTAGAGGAGGGGAAAACAAAATCTGGCCGGTAAATTGGACCCCAAACTGGGAATCCTCCGTGTGAAGGTACGCGGCACCAGACCTGCGTGAGCAGAGTGGACCCGCTGCGTGCGCTGTTGCAGATCCCGACGTACTCGACGTCCGCGGGCGGGTCGCCGGCCTCCTCCGAGAGGCGGCTGAAGGACCACAACGGGATGATCAACAGGCGGCGCGACTGAGTGAACTGGGCCAGCATCACGAAAGGGTGTTTCTGCCAAGGAAAACATTTTTTTTTTCAAAGATCAGGCTACCCTTAACACCATTCACCCTACCACTCACCTCCAAAAAATATTCTCTAAAACATTTGTGCAGACCTTCATGTCGTAGATGTCCTCCCCTTGGTCGGCCACACTGAAGACGACGTGGGTGGGTGTGACGAGCTGCACGGTGACGTGGTCGCGATCTAGCACCCAAGTGGGGCTCACGTAGTCCTCGTGGGTGTAGAAGAAGTTGCTCAGGCTGTGGCACCAGATCAGGTTAAAGGCGCCCCGGAAGCGGATGCGCACCTGGACAGAAACGGATTTTATCATCGCTGCTGCAGTTGTTGTTGCTACTGGCGCTGCTGCTGCCGGGTGCAGGTGTTGTTGCTGTTGCCATTGTTGATTTGTTGCTGTTGCTTCTACGTGAAGCTGCTGCCTGTTGCAGTTGTTGCTGTGGCTGTTGCCATTGCCGTTGCCATTGTTGATATTGTTGCTGTTGCTGTTGTTCCCTCCCGCTGCACGATAATTCACCCTCTCACCCACCATCTGTGCCGACTTCTCATACTCCTGGGTGGCCCTGTTCCTGTCCCTCTTCCAGCCCGTCTTGGTCCTGTACCCCAGCACCAAGTCCAACAGGCAGTCCAGGCCCGCCTGCAGCCTGTTCAGGGCGTACACGACCAGGTAGAGGTAGCCCTCCCAGTACACCATATTGGGGATTCTTTGCACGAGACTCTGTCAGAGAGGACAGGCGTTGAAGGGAAGGGGAGTCAGACTGAGGAGGAGGAAGCTTCCTTTGTACTCCACTCACCCCCACAGCTAGTATCTCTCCCTCCCCTCAAACTGCGTTAGGCCAGGAGGGGGAGGAGAGAGGCGAGAGAGAAGGAGGAAGCCCTTTGTTACATAACGACGCGTACAGGATGTACCAGAAAAACAGCTGACCCACTTTTGGGTCCCCTCAACAAAGTACGGTAAAGTGTAAATCTAAGATTCGAAAATGAAGTGACGGTGAGCTTTTTTTATATGGAACACGCTGTATGCCCTTAGTAGCGTATTAGTTGTATGGGGTGCCTCAAAAACAACGGCGTAAAATATTGGAAAGCTGGGTCTGACCTGGAAACAAAAAAATGCTTGAACGCTTGGGCCACCCTGTTGTGGTGGTACAGCGCTTACGTGCATGCAGTCCAGTCTCTATCTCTCTCCTTCCCAACCAGCAGTAATCCCTCTACTACAGTATAAGCATTCAGAAATGCTCCGACTGAGCTCCTAAAAAATTGCTAAAAATTAGCTAATAACCACTGTACGTAGATTTTTCTGTATGCAGTTGTGGTACATGAAGTCAATGACTTATTGAGGTTGCTGTGGAGTTCAAATCGTAAAAATCTAGTTTAGTGCCAATATGTCTGCTCAATCGGTGGCTATTAGCTAATTTTAGCAACTTTTTGAGGTGTTTTGCCTCACCCCTAATTGACTGGCTTCCGCCGAAATTAGCACTGATCGTTTTTGGTAGGGTTTACAGTTGTGTGTATGATCAGCAGGGGGAGGAGGAGGAGGAGGAGAAGGAGGAGTAAGGTCACTCTGAACACGCACTAACTGTCACTGTTGTTGCAGATTTCTTTCCTCCTCCTCGCTTCCCAGAATGGCCAGGTGGTCTATTTTTCTACAGCCATTTTGGCTATAAATCGCTCCATTTGGTCCTTGTGTTGTTTATGAAAATGCATTAACAGTCCACTTCAAAGATTTTACGGTGTGTGGCTAATTCTGAACTTTACTGTTGAAGCCAACTTAAATTGTTCTCATCTTTTTGGAAACTGGCAGCCCTGTCGCTTCCCATTTGTGGCGAGGGAACTTGGATCGCTCACAATCACATGTGGGAGGGGGGTCTATTTGCCAGAGAGGGAGACGGGGAGGAGGAGCATTAACACTTGTTGCCACTGCAAGAAAAAATCCCATATTTATACGAATTTGGCGTTCAGGAGACACCGATGCATAATAGGTAGACCATCAGCCAATAGCATCCAACTGCAAAAAAACATGGATACATAAGAGCGTAATGTGCAGATGACACATTGCAAAGACAATCGCACACAAAACTGCGCTTATTGGCGTATCCAGGCAGAAGTTTGATCTCTAATATCTCCTCAAGTACGTAAAGTCAGAAAATTATTTGTGCTTTTAAAACTACCTATACATAAATCTTACAAAGGCCACTTAAAAATACTTTTTTAAAATCTCTGTGATAACGGCAGTCTTCATATTCCTGTATGTATGTGGGCTGATGGCACATTTTTATGCCTGTCCATCAAAAGGGCAGTTTAACAGCCCTTTTTCTTTTGTCTCAAGACCAACAATTGCTCGTGTGTGTGCCGCCTACCTCCAAAAATAAAAATCATAGTCCAGGCGACGTGATAGCGCACAAATTAATTCGCTTACACGAACTGCCGTAGAGTAACAACGTCAGCAATTCTCGGGGTGGGAGCAAGGAGGAAGGGAGGGGATCTTTGACCTCGTCCCCTCCCCCTCCACGACTTTAATGTTAGTAAACACGTGAAACAAAAACTGGAATTGAGCTGTCGTCTACAATTCTGTACTACGTACTCCTAGCCAGTTTTTCTCCCATCTCAGTTTCTTTTTGTCCATCAGAATCCGACGTTTTAGCACAACTTCCCCCTCCTCTTCCTCCTCCTCCTCCTTTTCCCAGTGCGCGTTCAGAGAGCCGCAGACAGCAGGAGATCAAGAAAAGGGAGGAGGGGGGGGAGGGGGAGAAGCAGGAGGAAATAGTACACTTAAAAGAGAGAGAGAGAGAGCACTATCACTTTTTCAAAGACTCACTTCGGTTTCCCGCATCACCTTGTCCTGAAGAGACGTGAAATCATGTCCTCCCCGTCCAACGGCGAGAGGAAGATCGACGCCGCCGCCGCCGCCGCTACCAAGGTCAACGGAGACGTCTCCATCCCGGTCCCTGATCCCCCTGACGGCTCAGCAGAAGTTGTCAGGGAGGAAGCACAGCGGGTAAGAGGAGGATTTCATCCGGGGAAAATAAAACTTTTGAGCACAAACCACCACTTTCCAAACAGGGGCAACCTAAACCATCAAAGTTTGGACAGAATGGACACACTGTTCAACGGTAATACAGTAAATCTCCCATCTACGACACCCTAACTAACCAGACACAGGAGGAGGAAGGGCAGCACCACTTTAACCTGCAGCACCTGCACCTGCCGCACCTGCTGCACCTGCAGGACCTGACCCACCTTCCGCACCTGCCGCAGGTGGACCTGGACCTGGCCCAGCAGATCAGGGACATCGACGTGTTCGAGAACGGAATCACCTACCTCCTCTACCTGACGGCCCCCATCAACGTGGTCATGGTCACCGTCGGATTCCTCTACAGGGGCGACTGTCCGGGAGACGTCAGGCTGCCGAGGTACCTCTTTTTCGGCGGCCTGGCCGGGCTGATGGCAACCCTGCTCAGGATCGTCATGGAGCTCAAGTGGAGGAGCATGAACAAGAAACAGGGGAACATCAAGTCAGAACTAGTACTAGATCACGGACTGCTCAGCGAGCTTAGAAGACTCAATTCCCCGATCTTTGTTCTGTCTCTTCTCTCCCCCATCCTCCATGTACGCGTACATGTAGATTCGATCCCAGCTTCCACCCTGGTCTGAGCATGGTGCGCACCGTCATGTACCTCTTCCTGGTCTTCGTGGTGGCCTGGAACATCAACGCCACCTTCCACATCTTTTCCTTCCAGGCCGACCTGGCGGGTGAGGGCACCCCCTCCTCCTCCCCCACGCAGCAATACTGCCACCCGACCGCGTACTGGTAAGGTTTTTATTATTACTATTGTTATTTGGGCGTCGCCAACGTCTGGTTTTTTTTCCTTTATCGCAGGCTTGCCTACGTCCTCGTGATCGTGTTCGACACGGTGGCCGGCGCCGTTTTTCTCATCTGGCTGTCGGCAATCATAGCAGGTTTTGGGTTACTGTAGCTACTGCCCAACCAATATTTGTTCCACTAGTGGTAATTAGTGATGGAATCAAAATTTGGGTTGCTCTAGGTTGCTCAAAGGTTTTTTTCCCCACTATTTTAACACCTACTCTAGCGTTGGGACGACTCATCACTAAATAAAGGCTAGTGATATTGGTTGGGTGGCCATAGACGTTAGTACTGCATTACTGTACAGTAACATACAACATAGGTCTGTGTCACCCTGACTTCCTTGTGCTGTACGGCTACTACCCGTCCACGGCCGAGATCGGCTTCAGGAAGCTCTCGCCCATCAAGAGCAAGCGGAAGAAGAAGGAGGAGGCGGAGGCCAAGGAGCGGAGGAGGAGGACCTTCCAAAATGCGGCCACCGTGGACGTGGGGATGGCGGCCATGGCGGCGGCGGCGGCCGTGGGGGTCATCGAGGAGGGCAACAGGAGGAAGAAGGAGGAGGAGGAGGAAAAGGAGGACAGGTCCACTGCGAACCTTAGGAGACTGAGAGAGATGAAGGTGGCCAGGTGAGTGAGTTTAAAACAGAGGTTCTCAACCTATACAACAAGGTTGAGAACCCTCCTTGTTAAGAATGTCCGTCATAGTATCTACTGTATGTACCTACGTCTACCTACTATACATACGCAGAGACGCCGTCCAAAGTGCGTCGAATGAGTCCGCGGGGACGTCGACGTCGCTGCCACCCTTGTCCGCTTTCTCCGCCTCCTCCTCTTCCTCCTCCTCCTCCTCCTGCGGCGACAACGACGACAACAGCGATGAGGCCCGCGACGAGGTGGACTCCCGCTTCGCCAGCATCGTCAGGTTCTCTACGGACGTCAGCCTGGTATAGGATCAACCCTGGACTTGACGGCGTTCAAAACAAGACTTTTTAAAGGTTTTTCTTTGGCTCCACAATCCAGAGACGCATTTCGGATGTCTGGCCGTCAGCGGGGCAGGGCGAACAGCAGCAGCAACAGCAGCAGCAGCAGCAACAGGAGCAGCAACAGGAGCAGCAACAACAGCCTTCAATCAGGTTTAACATCACCAAGTTTCCCTCCGGTCCGCCCCAGAAGGAGGAGATGGAGATGGAAAAGAAGGAATCGATCTGATCACATCTAATCACAGCTTAAAGAGAAGAAGTTTATTTTTCTTTTAAGTTCACTTTAGTAGTACAGTGTAGTACAGCTGAAGCACACACCGACTTGTTGCATTCTGCTACATACAACATAGCTTCCTCCTTTCCGAAAGGGAAAAAAGTTTCAAAGTTTTGTCTGAAGAAAAGACTCCTCCTCTGAATCTTTGATCAGGCCATAAAAACAAATACCTACTTCATCAGAATTGTGCCAATCCGCCTCATATACATACTACACAAATAAAGAAGAATCCTTAAAAGACTATTCAGAGTGATTCCTTCGATACCGCCCCCTCCTCAGTCTGTGATGGCGGTCGCCGCCACCATTATTTCCTCTTCCCCTCAGCAGCAACCTCCTGCTAATGCCGCTCCCGCCGCCGCCGCCGCCGCTCCCGCCCCCGTCTTTGGCGATGGTGGCTGCGGTGCTGGACGCCCCCATCCGCCCCACGCGGTGGTCAGCCCCCGTGTCTTCGCACTCTGGGTCCTCAGCGCAGTTGCCTGTGTTTGGTATTGCGTGTTAAGATCAGCCTCGTTCTGCCCGTGGTGATCCCTCGAGTGACCCTCTTGGACAGCAGGCCTCGCGACCCACTGGTACTAGGTACCATAATACAAGTGGGGTCGTGTCGTCTACCCGAAAGACCAAAGGTTAGATCAACATTTTTTGTTTGTTTGATCTCTTTCTTTAATTTTTGTGGTAACTTAAAATTGTTTCCTAGTGTTGGGCAAATATCCTTTTTTTTTGCAATTCAGAGTAATTTCACGTTGGGAAAATGACCACTCCATATTTTGGCAAATGGTAGCCAAACAGGTACTTTTTTTTTTTAGATTCAGGTAAGTACTGTTGCCCGCTTCAAGTCGAAGATCCCCTCACCTCTTTCGTTGCAGCAGAGGTGCCTCAGCACGCACTGGCCCCTGGACACCGACTTGCAGGAGGCTACGTCGTTCCTGTAAAAAAAAGGACCAAAAACTGAAGCCAAGTGCTGGGAATACTCTGAAGAAGGATTAATCAGTTCCTACGTACCATACGTTACATACGTACAGCCTGTACCAGAAAAAAACATGGTACTTAATGCTAGTATGCACATCATTAGACAACATGAGGGAACTTCAAGGTGGATAAGCTTTATTAATATTAGTATTAAAAGACAACCGTTATTAGCCCCTCACCTGCATGGCACCAGGCTGTCGTCCTCGGCCGCGCACTCCGGGAAGGGCCTGTCCGGGGACCCGACGAAACACCCGAGGTCGGGCACGCAGCACAGGGACGGCCCGAAGCAACGGCCGGAGCCGGGGCCAGACCCGGGGCCGGAGCCGGACAGGGAGGAGGAGGAGACCTGGGGTCCGCAGGGGGGACACTTTTCGGAAGAGAAGGAGGGTGAAGAATTGACGTGGGAAAATAGATGCTTTCTGAGGAGAAATGCAGTAGGGTACAATATATTTTAGTAAGGCGAAGCTTTACTGTATCGTCGGGTATACCAAAATCCAACCTGCTTGAAGCGGTGCTTCTGCCTGACGAGAGCCTGCAGTGCCGCCCTCTTCTTGCCCCCGGCCGGGCAGTTGGTGATGAAGCAGGAAGAGGACAGCTGCGGCAGCACCAACTGCAGCAGCAGCAGCGACAGCGACAGCGACAGCAACCGGTGCGGGGGCATCGCAGAACCTGTCGGGGTGGCAGTGGTGACCGAAAGGAGAGGTCAGCTTGGTCCTTGACGGGCTAGCTTTGTCCCTGTCAGGTTAGCTTTGTTTCTCTCAGGTTAGCTTTATCCCTGTCAGGTTAGCTTTGCTTCTTTCAGGTTAGCTTTGTTTTTTTCTTTGTCAGGTTAGTTTTGTCTTTTCAAGTTAGCTTTGTTCTTTAAGACCAGCTTTCTACTTTTGAAGGTCGCTTTGTTTTTTCTGGCTAGCTCTGTTTTCTCAGGTTAGTTTTTTTAGGTTAGCTTTTCTTTTTTTCAGGTTAGCATTGGTTTTTTTGCATTATAAGTTGTCCTTTCAGGTTAGAATTATCCTAACATATTCGTTCCTTTAGGCTTAGATTTTTTCCGTTCACGTCAGATTCCGGCAACTTTCTACTTTCAGCCGTTTCAAGTTCCTCCAGTTGGATGAGAGAAAGTTCACGAATTCTGTTTCGCCCGTTGCAGAAATTAGAGAGGCCTCGATAAAAAATTTTATCTTTGGCTTCTGCTTCCCGAATACAACGTGCAAGTGCAATCTCTCGTCTCCAAAGATCAGAACTAACTACCAGGTACTGCATCAAAATCTCACTGAATTTGCTGCTATGCACACCTAAAATACTACTGTAGCAGGTAGAAAGAGAAAAAAAGACATTACTGGTACCTTTTATCCTCCCCTCCTCCTCCTCCGCCACCACCTGTTGTTGTTGCTGTTGTTGCTGTTGTCGGGCCTTAAGTGCCGCCCTACTCCTCAGGTTCCTCCGTATTTCCCTCTCTCTCCTCGATCTTCCCTCCTTTTATATCTCCCGGAGAAGAGAAAAAATCTTTCTTAGGAGGAGAAGGAGAAAACTCAGAAGAGGAAAGAGTGGCTTGCGTCATGAGAGGAGGAGAGAGAGAGAGAGCTTTCATGACTTGTGTACTAGAAGCACTAGTGCGCTGTTATGTTGGGTTACCTTAGTATTAGAATATTATGAGGCGTTAGAGATTAAGCCGGCAATAAACATGGGAGTCACAAGCAGGTTTTTGTAAAGATGAAGCCAATTAAGGGAGGCAAAATTTCCTCGTGCTCAAAAAATTGCCGGTGATGCTGTCCTCTTTCTCTTGGTCAATCTGGATGATGGAGGCAAGGCAATCTATCAACGGTCCCCGTGTGTGTGTGTGTGTGTGCACACGTTGACTACTGGCTGTACATAGTGCGTGCGTCACGATTCTTCTCTGCTTACCATATTTTTTTTTTTAGTTACACACGTTCTTACGTAAAGAACCTCGATTTTATGTGTAAGCTTTCTCCCGCCCCCCTGAAAACTGTCGGCTTTCCATTTTCCAAGTCGTTGATGGACATACCTACACTTGGGCAACGCAAAAAAAAAATACTTTCTTTCTTACCACAGTGCCTGGAGAGAAAGGAAAAAAAAGGTTAGGGTAGAAAACAAAACACATGGATGAGTCGATAAGAAGTACTTGATTCCAGACCTACTACTCCATTAAGAAGGAGGGGGAAATGTGGAAGGCTGAGAACTGGCCAGTACAGTGTGCACTTGGGGATCTACCAGCACAAAGTTTACTATTATAGCAAGTAGATTACAAAGAATATGCAAACTTGGGAATCATTTTATCTTTAGTGACACAGGGTGAGTTTTTTTTCTGGTTTGGCAAAAGACTGGTTTCAATATCAGTTGCTAAACAAAAATCCTGATGCTGAAATGATCTTTGATTGTTAATTAGATATGTTTCAGATTTGGCGAATGTGCAAATTTTTTTCAAAGCTATGTAATGGTCCAAATCTGAAAAGTCCCGTCGGGATTGTGATCTGCTTCGCTGCAGGCAAGGAAAAAAGCCTTGTGTTGACGACGTCCATGCTGCTGCTGGCTTTTTCTCCGGACATCCCCCTCTGGGGAAAAATGATGATGGACATTATTTTCTCTCTCTCTCCCTGCCTTTTATTCCAGCTTATTTTAAGAACTTCATGAGGACGCTTTGTCGTTGTTACACGGGAGAGGGGAGAAGGAGGAGGAGGAGAGGAAGGAGAAGGAGGCAAAGCGATTTTTCATACCTTAAAACTAACAAAGATGGAGGAAGGAGGTGTCAGGATGTGGTGTGTACATGTACATACTAGATAGTACAGTCAACGCTTGATTTGACACAGTGAAGACCTTTAGCACAGTAAATGTTGCTCTGACAACTGATTTAAAAAACTGCATTATACGTAAACCACTACATATTTAATCCCGACGAGACATACCCTTGCTCGCGTCGGCTCAACCCAGACTTAAAGTAAACTCGACATTTGCTCAGCACCCGTATACCGCACTCATATCGAACTCATGACTTTTCTGTGTGTGGTGGAAAGATATATTATATATTTTTTTGGAACTTGCCAGAGTCATGAGTCTTGTATACAGCAAACCTTGCTCTACTGGTAGCAAGCTAAGTGTGACACCATACGGTACAAAAAAAGTCTGTGATGAGTCTGGAAAAGGTCGAGTCAGCCTTTTGCCAGAAACGACTGGTCGGGATACAGCAAAGCCTTTCCTTCTGACGGCCCAGTTGGCTATGTCTACGGTGTACTATTATTTCAAACGTTGACTGTACCTAAATCTTACCTACTATGTGTGTGCGTCTCATTCATGCGGGAAACTCGACTGGACTTTGAAAGTCACAAGCGTATCAAATCCGGTTAAAAACATGCAATGGAACATGCCATTAGACTACCCTACGTTAAAATCGACTTTAAATGTGATCACATTTCTTGTTCTGGAAAATGACCGAAAGTCCCGTCGGGAAATCGCCCTTTGTATTATGCATAGTACGTTTTTTCACGTTGTGTATTTCGAAAAAAAAAACATCTGGCAAACATTGTTAAGTACAAGAGTAGAATACAGCATCAGAGTGATGCTAAGCATGTTATGAGAAGCTAACATGCATGTTGTGGTAGGTGCATTACAGTACCTAGTAGTAACTTGATCTTGGCAAGCATGTTCAGTCAACTTAGGTAATAAAAACCTGTTTACCTTAAGACAACAAATTCAGTCAAGGGAACCTTTCTTCTTCACTAACAAGTTGCCTATAAACCGAACGTCGACTATGATAGCACGGCACAAGGACAACAACAAGGACAACGACACTTTCCTTTTAAGGACCGCGATACTCTCACAGCATGAGAAAAAACTCGATTTCCACTCTCCCTCCTTCAAAAATAAATCATAACTAGGTCACTTGGTTCCACCACTACCACCACCTTCCTCCTCCTCTTCTTCCTCCTCCAAAATCTTATCCATGGTTCGTATAATACTGTCGTATACAGCGTCCGCGACGTCTGTGGAGGCGAAGAAGTCGCAGTGTGTCCAGTTCGGGTCCGGGACGACCACCAGGGTGGCGTCGGGCAGGGCGGAGGCCAGCCTGCGCGCGTCAGACACAGAGGAGACCTCGTCAGAGAGCCCGGAGTACAGGAAGGTGCGGGAGGTCACCTAAAGAGGAGGCAGGAAAATTGGTGGAAGTTGGTTACCAAAAATTTGGTCCTAGAGTGGCTATGTCTCAATACAGTACGGTTTTTATTTAACCAGCTCCTATAACAACACAGCACCTACAGTATAAAAACATAATGGTCTAAAGTGAGATAAGCATAAAAAATTGCAGAACCTCTTCTTACAGTAACGTTGTCTACAATGCGTGAGAGCTTAAAAAACTGGAATGCGCAGAATTAAGGGAAGGAGGAGCAGTTGAAGGGACCCTGCTGGCTGCTGGGTGGTGTAGGGGGGGGGGACTGTGAACGTTTCTTCTTCTTTCTTGTTATTTATTTTTTGGGTGCGGGGCGTGGGGAGGAGGAGGGGAGTGCAGTGGTGTGGGCTGTCGTCAACACAGCGTCTACCTGCACTGAGCACAGCAAGCAAGCAAGTGTGCACTACTCTACAGTAGTGCAGACCAAGATGGAGTTCATGGAGAGCCTGTGGAGCTCCTCTGACGAGTGGGGCCACTGGACGAAGGTGGCGGCGGCGACGGCCGCGGCCGTGGCCGCAGTGTGGCTGTTGCAGCGGCACAGGGCTGCCAGAAGGTGAGCGGGAAATTGTTACGTACACAGTGGAACTCGGTAAAGTCGCAATTTCAGGCTGTCCCGCCTGCGCACCCTGTGGGACTCCCGCCCGCGCGACGTGGTCACCCTCCACATGTTCGACAGGGCCCTCAACTGCCCCAACCCGTCGCCCTACCCGATCAAGCTGGAGACATACCTCAGGATGGTGGGAATCAAGTGAGGGAGAAGGGGGGTGAGGGAGGGGGGAATGGTCAGTGGAATCTCGATATGACAACTGTGGAGAAGTAATGTTTAAGAAGCCCTGAGTGTTGTCATTAGATCGGGATTCCCCACATCGAGATTTCACTGTACCTGCTGACTTCATATGTCAAAACTGGTTTTTTTTTTTTTTTTTTTTTTTTTTTTTTTTTTTATTTTAAACTCTGCCCCGGAACAGATACGTCCCGGACTTTGAGGAGCCCATGAGCTCGAAGAGCAAGTCTCCGTGGATCACGGTGAACGGGGTCGACGTGGCCGACTCGCAGCTGGCCATCGAGTACCTCACCAGGGAGCTCGGGAAGGTCAGGCAAGACACGGCAGCTGTCATAATCATTTTGAATCTTTATAATCATTTTGAAGATTTTGCTGATGGCCCCTCTGCATTTTCAGGACGTTGAGTCTCACTTGAATCCAGAGGAGAAGACACTTTCTCGCTCTCTGAGGTAATGATGTATGCAATGTTCAAGTATACTTGAAAACTTTCAGTATGTAGGATAAAGATTATTCCTCTGACAACTGATCTAGATCGGCCACATTATGAACTTCGTCCGTTTACCATCATTCAGGATCATGATTGAGGAGCACTTCTACTGGTGCCTGGCCCTGGAGCGCTGGGTCTACCTGGAGGGCCGGGAGAACATCAAGTTCTTCCCTCCGTTCTTCCCAGCCTGGTTCCCGGACTGGCTCGTCAACCGCATGTTCAAGTGGATGGGCAGGAACCTGATCCTGAAGCAGGCCTGCGGCGCCGGCATCGGCAGGCACTCCAGGCCGGAGGTGGAGGAGATGGGCAAGGGGGACCTGTCCGCCCTGTCCGCGTACCTCGGGGACAAGAAGGACTTCCTCCTGGCCTCCGGCTCCTCCTCTGCCCCCTGCCTGGCGGACGTCTCCCTCTTCGGCTTCGTCTGCATGTTGACCTGCCTGCCGGAGGACACCGGCTCCATCTACCGGAGGCACCTGGAAGAGGCGGCGCCCAACATCCTGCGGCACCGGAGGAGGTTCATCGACCGCTACTGGCCGGACTGGGAGACGGCCAGGTACGGCAAGGAGGAGCAGGAGGACTCCGTCTTCGTGGACCACTGATCTGGACCGATCCATAGTAGTACGCGTACAAGAAGAACTTGGATTCTTCTTGCAGTAGACTCCGGATTCAAGAACTTTTTCGCTTATCAGAACAAAAAAACTTAAAAAAGTAATTTTGTTCCATAATAAATGCGTTGCAAAACCACTCCAGTTATACTAAGGACAGTTTGCTCTGA
>JAAUYM010039837.1_pt1 | contig 17140 bp, 24 predicted proteins | sample 7278001 | NCBI WGS metagenome assembly JAAUYM01 (sample SAMN14350224, study PRJNA611818) | marine sediment metagenome | isolation source: surface marine sediment (1.8m) | place: French Polynesia: Moorea | collected 2018-08
CTCCCTCCCATCTCCTTTGTGGACGGAGAGAAAGCGACGGAAAAGCAATGATGTGATAATGATCTCAGCCTCCTCCTCCTTCTCTCTTTTCTCTCTCCCTCCTCTTATTATCCACCCCGCAGGTTTTTCAAATCCCTCTCTCCCCTTTTCTCTCTCTCTTTCTCTCCTATATTTTCTCCCTCCCCTCCCGCAAGCGCTGAACAGATGGTGTGTCAGATAGTTACTGCTATCCTTACAGTAGTACAAAGGAAAGGGAGAAGAGGATGGCAAGAAAAAAAAGTTGCAATTTTTCGACCTATTGAGTTGTTCGCGTTTTCTAGATGTTCTAGTGACTTGGCCACAAACACAGTCAGTTCTTTTGGGAGAATATTTTTTGTTAATGTAAAATCCTTACAGCAATGAAAATGGATTTTGCTTCTATTTTTTTCTGCCAAACAAGTAAAAGGGTAAATGTAATAATAGAGGGACACCACAAGGGAGTTGCCCGCTTCTCTCCCCCTCCTCGAAGCCCCCAAAATTGAGATGTGATGAGTCCATATGGAAATCGTGTCTGAATAAGAGGAGAGTGGAGAAAAGGAAGGAGAGAAGTAAAAGCAAGGGAGGGGGGAAAGAGAGGAAGATGGTACATACACGCGATCGGTAAAAACTCCTTCTCATTTGCGATCGAGAGCGCTGTGGGGTGACGCCCTAGTATGGACAACCAGTCTGCTGGGTCGGAAGTGTAACAAAGATAATGTGGAGAGGAGGGAGGGAGAAAATGGGCGAAGGAGGACCGATCAGTCTTTTTCCACTCCCCTCCTACCTCTTTTGACGTTAAAGACCAATTTATTAGGGGGAGGAGAGGGGAGGAGGAGCCATGCACCCGCAAAAAAAGGTCGACATATGCTAAACGCGTGGATATTCCCGCTTTTTTAAAAACCGAGTTTTTTTTCGGTCGATTCCGCCCGTAACGAGAGATAATTGATTTCTCGCCCCCCCCCTCCTCCCTCGACTGCTGTCAAAAGTAAAAGTGGAGTCCCTGGCGGACCAGAAGCATGCTTCTGCGAAGGTGGCGGCGTCAATTTAACCAGCAAAATGAACTGGGAAGAAGCTGTGTTTTAATCCTATGTTTGTACGGGGAGAAAAATCTGAAGAGCTGCTTAAGTAACAACCTCTCTAGCAACCAGGGAAAAACGGACGCACCTAACACGTAGTACACATGTACGTAGGTACAGGAAGTGTGCCTACTTACCGCTTCCTTGGAGATAAGAAATATAAGAAATGAACTAGTCCTTGTTGGATGGTCTTCTAAGGATGCCGAGATGGCTTCTCGACGTCCCACCTGCTCGCCGCCCCTCTCCCCGAGGGAGCTGTTTCCCTGGCTGAGCGCCGGGGTCAGCCTGCAGTTGAGGCGGAACAAGTTCTTTCCCGGAGGAGGAAGAGCAGGAGAGGATGTGCTGGGCTCGTCGCCGTCCCTTTCCCGTTCGCTGACGTCCGCTGCCGCCGGCGACGTCGTCGGGACCGACGCCATCTTCCTCATCGTCTCGGACAAGGTGCATCTCCGATCAATCTTGACGATCAGTTAATCTTGATCTGACGCCGTCATTTATATCCTTGCTTGCACCTTGCGCAGACTTACAACATGTCCGTGATGTTCCGCGACAAGAGGAAGAGCGTGGACATCAGCCCGTACCTGATCAGGTGGGCACACGCCGGCACGGCCACCGGAGCAGCGGCAGCAGCGGAGGAAGAGGTGGAGGATCGGGTGGGCGACGACGAAACAGAAGGGGCGACAGAGAGGGGAGGAGGAGGAGGAGGAGGAGGAGCGAGAGGATCTCTTACCCTCAAGTACGGACACCGGTTCACTCTCAACGAGCTCAGTAAGAGTGATGTGACAGATATGGAGATTTTGAATGACCCCCCCATTGCCAATCCATTCTATGTACTACTATGCTACGTAGATTTCAGTGCTCCTTCAAAAGAGGACGCAGAGACGATCGCGGCCGAGATCTGCTCCCTGAGGGACTTCGTGACGCGGCTTTCCTACAACAAGAAGCTGGAGGCCTTCCTCAACGAGCAGTTTGACAGGATAGCCACGAACTCCATCGTCAGGTCAATAAACATGCCAAAAAAGCAAAATAATAGTGATAGTTAAAGTATATACATGTACAGCAATCATTCTATGACAGGTTGAGCACCCTGACCAGCTTCATGAAGTCCGTGTCGGGCCGTATCCTGGGAGGACAGCTCAAGAACTGCATCAGCAGTGACCGGGATGGGCTCGACAGGACAGAGTTCGTCAACTTCTACCGCAGCACCCTCAACCAGCAGTCCAACCAGAGCCAGGCGCTCACATTCCTCTTCTTCAAGGCGAGGAAGCATTAATTCAGGTCTGATGCATAACGAACGAGTGCTATTTTACTTAGAAATACTTTTGCAGAATTGCAAAGGTCAGGACAAGATCTTGGGTCGCATCGGCCTCGGCTCGTTCGAGACCTTCCTCCGTGACAGCCAGGGCGAGGAAGACATGGTCGAGGAGAACATGATCGTCGCAATGGAGTCGTGCATCACGAGGTGAGAAGCTGGCAGAGTTGATACTTGCAAAATGACAGGGTTTTTTGTATCTCGCAGGCACCAGAAGCATCGGAAGAGCACCCAGCCCCACCTGTCGTTCGAGGACTTCTTGGACTACCTGTTCTCCCCGGTGAACGACATCCTCGACCCGAAGATGGACGGCGTCCACCAGGACATGACCCTGCCGCTGTCCCAGTACTTCATCAACAGTTCGCACAACACCTACCTCACTGGTAATCCATAGCTCATAAAACATGGGGAATGTTCTGACTCATGTGAATGTATACTATGCAGGAAATCAACTGACTTCTGATTCGAGCGCTGAGGCCTACGGCCGGGTCCTCCGGCAGGGAGTGCGCTGCGTGGAGCTAGACTGCTGGGACGGCGCCGACGGGAGGCCCGTCGTCACCCACGGCAGAACGGTGTGCACCAAGATCAGGCTCTGGGACGCCCTGGTCTCCATCCGGGACTCCGCCTTCGCCACCTCTCCCTACCCGGTCGTGCTCAGCGTGGAGGACCACTGCTGCATGGCACAGCAGGGAGTCATGGCCAGGATGTTCGTGGAGGCCTTCGGCGTCAGCCTCCTTCGAGAGCCACCTCTGGGCCACCGGGACGAGAGGCTGCTGCCCAGTCCGGAGGCGCTCAGGCACAAGATCATCGTCAAGCACAAGTTTCCCAAGAGGGCGGTCGCCAAGAAGGAGGCGACCGCGGACGTGGTGGAGGAAGAAGACCCCGTCCTGGCGGAGGACAGCATCGACTTCCCGGCGGAGGAGAGCAGGGCCTTCCACACCACGGCCAATGTCACGAGGGAAGGGGACACGGCTCCCCGGGCCGCCGCCCTGACTCTGATAGATTCAGTCTTGGTAATTCGCTATCTGGGCAAGGACACATGCGAGGTGAAGAGGAGGAGCTGGAGGAGCCACCAGGCCTTCAAGCGACAAATGGAGGAGGAGAAGGACGACGAAGGAGAGGAAGAGGAGGAGCAGGAGGAGGAAGACCGCGCAGCGGAGGTGCACAGGATGACGAGGGACCAGGCGGAGGAGCTCTTCAAGAAGATCCCGGCGCCGGAGGGCGGCGAGTACATCATCCGCACAAAGACCGGGAGCGGCGGCGTCTCGGGACCGATGGTGGTGTCGGTGCTCTCTGGGGAGGACAGGGCCACCGTCAGACACGCTGAGGTCATCCGGGAGGAGGAGGAGGGGGGCTTTGTGAGGCTGGGCAAGAGGGCGTTTGCTTCCCTGGAGGAACTGGTGTCCTACTACGGGTCGACGCCGATCGTCATCAAGGACAAGGACGGCAGCAAGAACGGGGCCCGCTACCACGAGCTGTTTCTGCGCAGGCCGGTGCCCAAAAGGTACCACCTGCTGGTGCAAAGCTGGTACATCCCGCACCTGCAGGAAGAGGACTCCAACAGGTACTTCACACTTAATTCCTTTTTCCTTCCACAGTCTTGCTCGGACTGATGGGAGAAGCTGGTATATTCAAGAAAAGTGGCGATTCCAGGCTGCTGTTCCAAACGCAAGAAAAGGGGACCTTTCTGGTGAGGGACGACCCGGACGGGAGCAGGCAGATCTTGTCCTTCCTGTCCAGCGACGCTGTTTGCCACGTCTACGTGGACCACACGGAGTACCTATGCAAATTAGGTACAAAAGTGACAACTATGCTGTTCGATCGTTTCGTTAATAAGGAGTGTTTGGCAGCAAAGGGATTAAAAATTGGTAAATAGGACTTGTTAACAAAACCTAATCAATAGGCCAAAGTATCAAAACTTTGTCCTTTATATTAGGTTACCTCAGTGAGCCCTATTTACTATTTTCTTAAAACTCTAAGCACTAGAAGTATAGTATTTTGTCTAGGTACCTTCCAAGTGCTTAGTTGGCCCTTGTCACACGCTTGTTTCCGACACCCAAAGTTGATCTTCCACAGGGGGGAGAGAGACGAGGTTCGACAGCCTGCTGGACGCCGTTGAGCACTTCCGCTCCGCCCCCATCACCGGGGACACCGTCCTGGCGAGACCCTACTCCGAGGTGGATCCCACAAAGGCTTCAGCAGCCAGTGCTAGACAGGACTACGACTCCGCAAGCATCAGCGGGAGGGGAGAAACTGAATTCCGTTTTTAACACATATGCTGACTTTAAGCATTCTTACTTCCCAACAACAAACATATCGTAGTACAGCAAAATTTCCTTTTTTTTTTTTTTTTTTGCAAATCGCATATTTATGCTAAATATCAGTTTGACGACATTGGTGTGAATACTAAATTAGCACTCTACGTGTAGGTATCTGAGCGGAGGCCAGTTGAACCTGGATGGGCAGACCTCCCCCGTCATGCCCCAGGAGGAGAACGAACTGGACATGCCGCAGGAGGATTCCGTGACGATTTCCCTGACTGGTACAACTGCAATTTTGCTGCTACCTGCAGTAGCAGCTTACAATTCTACTAAACTATTTTTTAAACATGCAAAGGTGCCAAGATTAAGGCCGACGCTGTGGAGAGCGGTTCCAGTGTCCCCAGCGTCATGGTGACTCCCCTGGAGCGACCCTCACTTCGCATATTCTTCGAGGAGGACGTCCTGGAGGACTCCCTGGGCAAGCTTCTGGAGGCCATCAAGGACCACCACGGCGAAGACGACGATGACGACAATGACAAGGATCGACCGAGACCTGACGACGACGGAGGAAAGTCAACATCAGCAGAACAGACGCCGGTATGTGGATGGGAGGGGGGGTGGAAGCAATTTTTTTTATCCACACCATAATTTTTCTCATCAAGTGGTTTCGAATTTTATCTTCTTCTTTTTTACCCCTTTGACGCACAGCCGTGCTACTGTGTAGGTAGTACATGGCTTCCTCCTCCTCTTCCTCACCCCCCCTTCTTCCGCTTCCTGTTCCTACTCTTCCAGCTTGTAATCGGGTTAAAAGAGGGGACGAGAGGGAGGAGGGGGTGAGTTGGTCCATCCCTGCGTCAGCTGGGGGAGGTTAGGAAAAGGGGTGTGTACAGTACGTACAATGGTAGATAGAGAAAGCGTGGAGAGGAGGAGAAACTTTTGTTCTCATCTCCTCCTCCTTCCCTTTCCCCCCCCCCCCCCTCCTTTCCTAATCTTTCTACAGGACGGTAACATGACGTATTAACATGGCTTCTTTCTCATTCCTATCCCACTTTGGTAGACCGAACTTCCATAACTGCTTCATACCAGGGACAATCAATAGCGGAGATGGCAAATTATTTGTGCAGTTTATTTGCCTTCAGCTTCTCTTTTTTCCTTCAGAGAACGATTTTTGTGCCTGAGCTATTCACTTTTTCATAACTTTCTTTCGCCTATTGAGAAAAACTATGGCGTCTTAAATGCGATTATTCACTCCTCATTGAATCCCTTGAGGGTTCTTGAGAAGGAGGAAGTATTGTCTGCAGATAGCACGCGCTTACCCACTGTGTCAAGTGTGTACTAACGTACGTAGTAGTATGTACCACAACACCAAGTTTTGCCAGGTATACAACAGTACATTAGGATGTACTAAATCTACGTATGCATGCACCAAAAAATCATTTCTATTGACCAATCCGTCATCATTTCTCAAAAAAGAGAATCTACTACTTTCTTTTTCATCGCACAAAGTTCCCATTCACAATATTAGTCGCCTCAAATTAGGACCGTGAAGTCTGCCCGCCGCCTCCCATTACTACGAAGTCTCCTCTTCCTCCATTGCACAAAGCGACCTGTAATTTGCGCATTACCGCATGCCCCAGTGAACCTCTCATGCCAAAATACCAAGCGGGGAGAGAAAGGAGAAGAATAAAGAGAGCGGGGGGAAAAAATGGGCGCGCGGCCGCCGCGGCCGCCGCCGCCGCCGCCATCCTTTAGGGAGGGGGGAGAAGAAAGCCGGGTAAAACCGACAGGGGGGGGAGGAGGAGAAGGAGGAGGAGAAGGCAACTATATATTGCAAAAGAGCGGGAAAGGCGGGGAGGGAGAGGGACCTGGTATGAAGAAGGTGCTCAACTAGGAAACAGATTTTTCCCAGAAAAGTAAAATAAATTATGGTTTTTCTCTTCGTATCAGGCTGCCAAGAAGCGCTCGTCTTCGCAGCACCAGAAGTTCTCTCCGGAGCTGCTTGATCTGGTCGTCTACTGCCGCTCGGTCGGGCTGGGCAGGGAGACGCTGAAGCGGGTGGCCAACTTCGGCTGCTCCCCGGGCGACTGGGACGCGCGCTGCGAGGAGATGAACTCCTTCAGCGAGGGCAGGGCCAGGGAGGTCATGGAGACCAACAGGGCAGCCTTCCAGTGGAGGCACAACAGGATCCTCAGCAGGGTCTACCCAAAGGCAACGCTACCTAACTAGAGCGACAGAATTGCGAGAAAAAAAATGCTGTTTTCATGTGAAAAGATAGGGGAAAGAGGATGTTTTTCGTTCAAAATTGAAAAAAGCACGATCGCATTTTGGAAAAAAAGGAGTAACTCGGAGAAGGGGAGGGGGAGGGATCCTTTAAATGGATCCAATCTCAGTCTCAGACTCTCCTTCCGCTCCTCGCTAAGGCTTTTAAAAGCTAAAAGTTTCAACCGCGATCCTCTTTGCGAAGAGATGGATTGATAAAAGAAGGGCGAAGAGAGGGGGGGGGGGAAATCTGCTATAGTGGAGCACTTTACAAGTCCTCCCTCCATCCTCTCCATCCATTTCAGGCCCGGCGGACGGACTCATCAAACTTTAACGCGGTGCCGTTCTGGCTGTGCGGGGCGCAGATGGCGGCGCTCAACTTCCAGACCCCCGGCAGGGAGATGCAGATCAACCGAGGGTGGTTCACGCAGAACGGGCGGTGCGGATACGTCGCAAAGCCGCAGTTCATGATTGAGGGTACAGTAGAACTCCGATATACTGCACTGTGCAGTAAACTTTGCTACATATGTACGTAGTATTGGCTAAAAAAACTCCGCCATTGTTAAGAGTTTCCAACTTTGATATATCGGAGCTTTACTGTAGTAATGATTTTTTTTCCAGGCTGCTTCGATCCCTGCACCCCTGTAGCCCGCCAGGACAGCTTCTCCCTCCGCCTGAGCGTGCTCTCCGGCCGCCACCTCCGCCTCCGCGGCGTTGTCGGCAGCGCCGCCTGCAACGCCTTCGTCAGGCTAGAGCTGGTCGGGTGCCCCACCGACTGCGCCTACGGGAACACCGCGGTGGTGCAGGTCCGAAACAAAATTTTGGCTAAAAATTTGTGTTTTTTTCCTTTGAGGTCGCTTATTGCACTTGAATGGCTTTCCCGACAAATCCCTCCCCTTTTCCACTTGTGCTAATTTAATGCGAAGTCAACTGGAAGTTTGAAAAAATAAATAAGTGTTTCCTTTCTTCCCACAACGTCCATGTAGTCCAACGGCCTCAACCCGTCGTGGGACGAGACGTTCGACTTCGGCGAGGTGTTTGCCCCGTCCCTGGCTGTGCTGCGGGTGTGCGTCTGCAGCCAGGCGGCCAACCCGGTCCAGACCAAGAAGAGCGAGATGTTGGGGCAGGCCTGCCTTCCCGTGTCCGCGCTCAGGAAGGGCTACAGGTGCGATTAATTTAGGTAAAAGCGATGCCCGTCCTTCCTTTATGGTTTTACTTATTCTCAAGATCCGTCGCTCTGACAAACGGCTTCGGTGAGGTGGAGTCCGGCCTCCCGGTCTTGCTGTTGCACGTTGAGAAGGAGCCGGTGATGAAGGAGGAGAGGATGACGCAGGTCAAGAGGCTCCTCTTCGAGTACGGGCGGATGAGAAAGCGTGAGATAGGAAAAAGAAAAAAAGGCTTTTTGTTTCTTGTTTCTGCTCTCTTTCCTTTCCTTCACCTGCCACCTCATCCTTTTGCAGCAGACTCGGCTTCCTTAGACTCTGGAGCGGACAGCCCAGACGTCACGAGCGAACCGCAGGACGACGAGGACGACGAGGAAGACCGCGGGGCCATGATCGAGGAGGCCCTGTCCAAGCTCATGAGCATGAAGACCCTGCCGGGGTCGGGTGCGCCGGGGGTGGGGACGGCGACGGGGGCGGCGGTGGCGGCGCCGACAACTCCGGACGGGGCTGCCGCCGCCGGCGACAGCCGGAGGAAGATATACAGCACCCGGTTTCCCATTTCATATCGGGAGTTGAGGGAGTCGAGGAGGGGGCGACCAAGTCACAAGAGCGAAGAGTTGTAATAATCTTATACTATGTATATATATTGATATGTACATGATAAAGCACCACGCGAAAGACAAATCTACTACTACACCTTCTTTGTAAAGTAACATGCAGTTGCTGTAGCTTAGCAATTAGTACTACTGACTTACCAAATTGGAAGACTGGAAGGGTCAAAGCGATGCTTTTTCTCGTCCGCCTCCAACGCGGTCTGGCCCGCCATCAACTTGGTCTCGCTCCTCTCGGCAATGTCGTCGTCGTCGTCACCGTCGTTGCGCCTCTCTTCCGCCGCCGCCGCCGCCGCGACGCGCTTCTTCAGCAGGACTTCCGTGGCGGTGGCCGCGGCGGCCTGCTGAGCCGCGGCGGCGTGCCGCTGAAGGATGTTGTGGATGGAGAACTTGAGGAGGGAACTCACTCCGTGTGCGGCGGCGTCGTTGTCCTCCTCCGCCTCCTCGCGGTGGGAAGACTGGCCGCGAACACCGCCGCTGCCGCCGCCTCCGCCGCCGCCGCCGCAGCCACTTCCCACCATGATTGGCGACGATCGGTGCTTTGGCGAGGAACTTGGAGCCGCCACCGTCCTCCCCCCAGAGGACAAGGTGTTGTCGTTGTTATTCTCTTTCTTCCTGGCCGCCTCCTTCTCCTCCTCGATCTCTTCTTCGATGTTGATCTCCTCCTCCTCGTCCTCCTCGTGTTGCTCGGACCTGCTGGAGTCGCCGCCATCGCTGAGTGGCCTCGGAGCCCGCAACATCTTGCTCTCAGTCGTTGTGACAAGTCTCGCTAGTGCAGCAATGCTTCAGGAATTAAGTCAAGTGTTGGGGACGGAGATGGAGCACAATTTCGTGGTGTTGGCGCGCGGCGATTGGAGAGGCGGAGGGGCGGAGAGACTCCTTAAGTGCGCCCGAGTTTGGCGGGAGGAGGAGGAGGAGGGGGGAGGAGGAGAGAGAAAGAGGAAATCGCTCTCACTTACTCGGGCGATCAGGATTGCAGCAGAGCAGAGCACCACTCCACACACACACACACGGTGGCCCTCACTCTTTTTTTTTTCTTCTTCTCCCAACGGCCGCCGTCGCCGTCGCCGCTGCCGCCGCCTCCGCTGCTTCCGCCGCCGCCGCCTCCGCTGGCGCGGACGCAGACGCCAACTTACCAAGCCAATTTTCTAAACGCCCTCCTTTTACCTTCTCTCCCTTCCCCCATTTCTTTCTGGAGCGGCCACCGGGGGAAAGAAAGCAACTTTGCGCTGATGATGGCCTCCATCTACACCCACCCACCCACCCGTCCCTCGTCGCCGTCGCCGTCGCCGTCGCCGACGACGGTAATCGAGGAAAACTTTTCGTTAGGACTCCCAGGGAAGAGCTAGGAGGAAGGAGGACCTGGATGGAAGCACCTTTCTTCCACTTCCAGCTCCCCCCTCTCTCTCTTCCCATTGGTCGCGCGTCGTCAGATGCTCCGCCCCTATTCCTCTCCCTCTCCAACCTCCCTCCTTTCTCTGCCAGGATTCCAAGAAGACGGGGATGGAGAAAGAGGAGAGAAGATCGTTCCTTTTGGGGTGATTGCTGTTGCTGCCGACGTTGCTGCTGCTGCTGTCCTTCCTGAGCATGGTTGTGGGCGCGTGTGAAAATGCGCCTGGTGGCTTCCAAGTCTGTAGGGATTCTTCTTCCCTCTCCCTCCTCATCTTCTCCTATCCCATCTTCTTTCCCTCTATCCCCTCCCCCTTTTCTCCCTCTCTCACTCACGCCCCACACGCCGCCATAAAATCCCTCTCTGACAATGCTGTTAAGCTTTCGAGACTGAAAATGGGGGAAAGGAGGAGGAAGAAGAAGAGGGAAAAGTGGGGTTTTGCAGCGGAGAGTGGTAGGAGGAGGGAGGAGGGAGAGAAGAAGAGGCCTCCCATGGGACCAGAAGCCCATTTAGAGGTAATGTTGTGGTGCGTGCGCAAAGCTCTCTCTCTCTCGACTCCAGCTTTATCCTCACAGTAGTCGGGAGAAAGAAAGGCTCTCCTCTTCTCTTTGTGCATTATGGCGCAAACACTCTTTTGCCAAATAGGACTTCTCTCCCTTGCCTCCTCCCAATTGTGCAGTTGTGCTGCGCTGTGGGGGCCGCCTCTTTCCTCCTTCTCATAAAAGTTGCGTTGGGATTCATGCGCTTGTGCGGAAGAGGGGGAGGAAAAGGGCAAAAGTTTTTTTTGGCTCTTTGGAAGAGGAAGAGGACGAGGGTAGATTTGGAAGGGGAGGGCAGCAATGGTGGAGAGAGCGACTAGTCATCAGTCGGAATGGCCTCATTTTTTGCCTTTCTCTCTCTCCCTTTTTCCTCTCCACCTAATGGCACCAAATTAACTGCATTAGCCTGAAGGAGACAAGAAGAGCAGGAAGGAAAGGGTTTTTCCAAAGGATGCGCCTCCTCCTCTTTCTCCTCCTGTTTTGATTACCTTAATGGAAAGAGCTATCTCCTGTAGTAGCTGTTCACGTCGTCGCCTGCCGCCAACGGGGAAAAAGTCCTTTTCTTCTCCTTCTTTGTCGCTCTTGATCTCCTTGATTTTGATTGATCGGAAAGCTTTTATCTCATCTCTCTCTCCTTCTTTTCGTCTTGTTCTGTGATCATCTTGTGATATTTTTTTTTGACAAAGAGAGGAGGATGCCACAAAAGGCGCTCCTGACACGGAACAAGAGAGGAGGAGCTTCCTTTTTTCCCGTCCTTTTCTCATTCCCCGAGTGCCCTCTTATTATCCCAAATGTCTCCGACGCCGTCCACGTCGGATAAGAAAAGGAATGGTCAATGAGCGCATTGTTGCGCACACGCAGCGGAGGATGAAAGGAAGGGAAGGGGGCGGAGAGGAGAGGGATGGCATCAGGAATCTTTTCCACTCTGCATCCAAATAAGGGAGGGGGACGATGTCTTCCAAGATCTCTTAGATAGATCCATCTGCTAGTACGTACATAGTTGCATTGCAAAACGGTATGTTCTGCAGTGTTACCGTTTGTAACGCCACGAGTACTTGACCTTTGTTAAACTGCAGATACGCAACGCATAAGCTTTCAACCTTCTTTGAATCTTTGCTATTTTAAGCTATCGCATAATGGTAGCATTATCTTTAAATCATATTGCTCTGTTCATCGTACATACGATGCTCTAGAGAGGGGAGATGATGAGCAAAAAGGAAAGGAGAGATGAATGGAGAGGAGGAGATGGGAGGAAAAAAGAAAGTGAGTAGAAAGAAGGAAGCCAGGAGAGGGGGAGAATGAGAGAGGGAGCATCTCCCTCCAGAGAATAATTAGAAGGCAAATGGATAACTTTACCAATGCCGCCAACAGTGCAGTCTAGTAGTACTGTATGTACAGTGTGCTACTTTGATCAGAAGTGTACCTACTGTACGTAGTGTCTACGTACCGCATATAGTAGTAGATATTGATTCCTTTCTTTGTAAAGTGGGAAACACGTTTCTCCTTGATTTGTTGTTGGTTTTGCAACAATAGCATCATTACATGCTCATTGGAAAGGATCAAGTTTAAAATCGTCAAAGAGAACTTACTTAGGACAAGGACAATCACCTTCAAATGCTACTGCTCACCAAGATTGAGATGCTGCACGATGTTCTTTCGCTTTCGGTGTCCCGGAACTCCATCCTCGTCGTTCCCCCTTTTCTCTTTTCCTTCTCCCTCTCAGGGGAGTCAGAGTCCATTATCTCTCCGCCACCCTCTCGATCCTCCCTTTTTTTCTCCAACACAAAAGTTTTAAAAGATCAGGGAGGTAAGCACATTGCTGCTACTGCCGCCTCTTCCTCTTCGTCCTCTGCTCTAACTGGGGCCAGATTTGGCCCTGAAGAAATTGGACTCCATGGTTGGATCAAGTGAGCCATAATGTGCGCATTTAATCGGAATCACATTGATGCAAAAGCCTACGTTTGACCCGCGGGTTCAAAAGTTTGTCTCTATCCCTCCTTTTCTTTTCCTAACCACTGCTTTCTGCATCACCGGATAGAACGCGCGTTCCTTCGTCGATGAAGAGGAGGAAGAGGCGAAATCCGCCGCCGCCGCCGCCGTCCAAACCCATAACATTCTGTTGCTTCTCCCTCTTTTCTTTTCTTCTCTCCTCTCCTTCCCCTATATTATGCGGAAATCCTCTCCTGTATGTACGCTCGGATGGGTGGAGGTGATTTTTTTTTTCAGAGTATGAATGGAGAAGGAAAAAGGAGAGAGATACAGGAAAGCATCTGACGTAAAGAGAGAGACAGAAGGGGAAATCAGATTTGCATGCGGGATGTTTTGGATGTTTGCTGTGACTGAAGAGAGGAGGAACAGGAAGAAAGAGGAGAGGGACAACAAAAAACGGGAACTCCGCATGGTACAAGCGTATAAAGACTTTTTGCTGCAGAGGCAAACTGGCTATATACGGTACAGAGCCAGTTAGAAAGGCATAAAACTTATCTGGACTGGAAGCCTTTTACCTGCCATTGCAGCTCATCAGGACAAATGCAGCACAAATTATGTGGGAGTTTCCCTTTCCCTCTCCTCTCTCTTTAAAGAGAGTCTTCAGGACAAAAGGAAGCGAACAAGGGAGGGAGAGAGAGGCAGCCACACCCACCTTCTTTCTTTATAGCAGGAAAAGGTAATCATATTGCATGCTGGCACGCGAAGCAAAGAGTCCCTTCTCCTCCCCCCTCTTGAGCGGCTGTCGTTGGCACAAGCTGGAAAGAGAAGAGGAAAGAGGAGTACCATTTAAGCAAATTAACTAGCCTGCCAGAGATATAAACGTGACTTATCTGACTCCACTTTCCCGTATCGCTAGTACAGTATGTAGTAAACAATAGCAGTTCCTTTTTAGTAGTCATGTTGTGAAGTCCTTAGGAGAAAAAAGTACAAAAATGACGTCTGCTTCAAAGGTCTCCAGATAAGCAAAGATTCCAAGAAAGCACTGAAAAATGTACACAATCAGTTGACGGTACTTCAAACGGTGTCAAAAGAACCACGTTTATATTGCTATACCTACGTATGTGTAGGTACATAACTTGAGAAGATGAAGACAGATTAAATGTCAGTTTTTTTCTTGCTTGATGTTTAATCTTTTCCACTTCTCCTTTGTGTGCCGTCGCCTGCGCGGTCTCTCCCTTTTGAATACGCAATTGGGACCAAGATTGAGGGAGGGAGAGAGGGCAGGGAGGAAAAAGTTGTCACAGCTCTTCAACCGAACAAAAGAGGAGGGGGGCAAAAGAAGGATGAGGGGAAGGAGAAGAGATGGGAACAAAAGTTCGCGATGAAACAGATTGAATCTTCCACACACTTATTAATTAAAAAGAATTTATTTTTTGCTGGAAGCAGACATAAACTAATCCTATTCTCACCCCACCCCTCAGAGACAAGAGTAGGCTTGGCTATTGCCCCGGATCCGAGGGTGGTATTGCCCGTAGTTTTGGGTGCATAGGACGTTCAGTCCTGAAGTTAGGATGGAAATTTATCTCATCTCCTAAGAGACCGGACAGAACCGGGCAAATGTTCAGACGACTCAACTGGAGAGGGAGGGGGAAGGAAGCAGCAGTTTTTCTCCTCTTCTTTTTATTGTAAACAATTTTAACCAGAAGCAAAAAATACTACAAGAGAGAAATGAAGAAGTGTTGTTGCTTTTGTCTCTGGCTTTTCTTATTTTCTTCTTGACTTGGTTTTTTACTTCATTGACTAATTGAGAAGCCTCTTCAACTTGGGTCAGTTCTAGTAGACAGAAGCTGAATAATGTCTCCAGCATTTCCTGCGCACAACCCACGCGTCTCAAACCCTCGCCCATTACCCATCCCGGAGATGTCGCCGAGACCCGCCGACCTGTCAATCATCTCAATTCTCTCCGCTTAAGGTGACCGATTTAAAAGATAGTCTCGTTTGGCTGCCACGGCCGGGGGCCGAGAGGAGAAGAGGAAGGGAAAAAAATTCATCACTCATCACGACAGTTTTTCTCGAGACTTTGAAACGTGAAGAAGAAAAAAATTATAACAGAATCTGCAGATATGAGAGAAACAATTCTTGTCTTGCCACTGCTGATCTGTTTAACTCTGGGTGGCGTCGGGTGCAACTTCGGCCTGCCCAGAAGGATCAGGATAAAAATCGGTACCTCCACTATGTCAGCGCAACACACACATACATATATACTATAGGCCAGGGGTTCTCAACCTATGGGTGGCGACCCAAAAGTGGGTTGCAAGAGTGCAAGAGAATCATAATGAAAAAAAAATAGTGTACATACAACCGCCCAACCAAAGAAACGCATCCAGTGGGTGGGTCGCAGGCAGGATGCTCTAAGGGAGGGTCTTAAAGTGGGTCATGGCAAAAAAAAGATTGAGAACCTCTGGTATAGGTAACGTTCAACCTGCCTAGCTCCACTCCTCAATTCCAGGCTTCTTGGTGTCCGCTGAGACCGCAGGCCCGAACGCGGACGAGTACGAGCGGATGGTGGACCGCTTCAACGGGCGCCGGGCGCTCGGGTTTGCAGGGACCGAGTTCCCCGGGCCCGTCTCAGCCTCTTTCTCGCAGTTCGTGGTGGAGCCCATCTTCGGCTACGTCAGCAGGAACGACTCATTCCTCGGCACCAAGTCGGGTAAGTCTTCTACTGTAGTACCGGTACAGAGGTTCTCGACCCCCAGGGCATCTCACGACTTACTTCTATCAGTACTTTTTCACCTGACCTTCTCGCGACCCACCCGACGATTAGGCTTTGTGATAGGTTGAGAACCTTTGTACTACAAGAGCATAAGTTGGTGCCACTCTTCTTCCTCATACTGTCTCAGCGTGCCGCTTGGTTGAGGAGGGGGCGATGGCGGCGTTCGCGGCGGACCTGGGACCGCAGGGGGACCACCTGGCGTCCGTCTTCAACTTCCACGGGGTCCCCTTTGTCCAGGCCAACCCGTCGCTGCTGTGGAACCGGGAGAAGACGCTCTACGGGTCGGCCGTCAACGTCTTTCCCAGCAGGAAGGAGCTCACCAGGGTGAAGATAATTATATAAGGTCTTTCATGCGTATTGCAGTGGGTCGCCAGGAGTGATTGCAGGTGTAATATACCTGGCTTATACCCTGACAGCTGTTAAGCTTCTACCAAGCTGTTGAAAGTCCAACCAGGTGCGGTATTATGCCCAAATGATAAGTAGAGCTTATTTATCAGCATGGCGTGATTTTTACAATTTGCAATAATATGAAACCCATGTGGGAATCCCAACTGGCCCAAAAATTCCGTAGGGTACTTGTCCAATCTCACTTAAGCGGGTGCGACTGTACGTATATGTAAATTGATTTCCCATTTCTTCTCTCTTATTTGTTCAAGCTGCTGATGGATGTGCTGGAGGCGTCCAAGCTGGACTCGCTGGTAGTGCTGTACCAGGAGGAGAGCGACGTCCTCCTGTGGAAGGACTTCGTCACCGCCGAAGCCAGGAAGAGGTTCAAGGCACCGGTCTTTGTCCGGGTGGACGGGAGGGGGGATTACGAGTTTATGTAAGTTTAAGTGGACGCATTGGTCATTAGTCAGTGTTGCCCTCTGGCATATTTTATAGCCAAATATTGCAAATACTACGTATGGTATGTTTTAAAAGAACGTGCTTCTAGTATACCTACTGTAGACACACTCATTTTTATCATTTTAAGTTACAGTTATACTAAAGTGACATGCTTCTATTGAGATTGCCTTCCAGTAAAGTTGGCAGCTCTGAACATAGAGAAAGCCAGAACAGATAAAGACAAAAATGCTTGATTAGGCAGTTGCTCCTCGGCCTCAAAGGTCGCGCGCACAACCTCGTCCACGTGAGCTTCGGCTCCCCCCGCCTCGCCTCCAAGTTCCTCCGGCTCGCCCTCGGCGCCGGGGTGCTCACCCACTCCACCAACGTCATTCTTGGCACACTCGTAGGGATTAATTTTAACTTTTTTTTTTGTCAGTAATGGATTTTTGCAACTTTTTCGTATGAATGCATACCCCCGCAATTTAGGGCCTGTCCGACGCCACCCTGAAGCCCTATCTGTACCTGGGTGCCAACATCACTTACGTTCGCCCGTCCATGGGGGCGGCAGCCGACACCGCCAACAACCTGGAGGAAGTGCCAGGAGGGGAGGACGGAGACGAAAGAATCGGATTAGCGGGCGATTACCAGCAGGTCCTGTATGTACAGCATATCTAGCGTGCAGTAGAAGAGGGAGGAAGAGGGAGAAAATAATAATAACGCATTGTTATCCTTGTTATCCGGTACCACGGCCAAGGAACGTAGTGTCTAAAAAAAATACTTTTTTATCTTGTTCGTATTTCTTTATTTTTTTTTACCCACAGATGAAATCTTTGCTTTTTGGCTAAAACCGACGTTACGTGCATGCAACGCGTACATATTCCGACTGGGTTTCCATTTTGCATACCACCGTTAGTGGTTGGGAAGGTGCTACACAAGCTTGCTTAAGTGCCAAAACAAAAATGGCAAATTTTGCTTTCCTGGAGGACC
>JAAUYM010069961.1_pt1 | contig 17133 bp, 28 predicted proteins | sample 7278001 | NCBI WGS metagenome assembly JAAUYM01 (sample SAMN14350224, study PRJNA611818) | marine sediment metagenome | isolation source: surface marine sediment (1.8m) | place: French Polynesia: Moorea | collected 2018-08
GTGGCTCGCCACACTATGTGCGATCGAAAAGGATGGGTTTTAGGGGGGGAGACGAGGGGAGCTCTTTTTTTAGACACGACTTTTGCAACCTCGTCCTTTTGGAGCGACTCTCCACCAACCAAAGTGAGTCCGTCCCATGAGACCTTGCTTCTCTATGGTGCGAACCATAGAGTCGACTGGCCGCACCAATAACTCTCCAATTTACGGGTGCAGAAGGGAGAGCGGGAAGAGGGGAGGCCGGGGGAAACAAACTTCCCTTCCTTCAATCAGGCAGCAGGAGCTGCTGCTGCTGCTGCTGGTCACCCCTCTCCTTTTTCTTTCCAGGGTGCCTTTTTGCTGCGCCCCCCTTCCTGTCAATCCGAGAAGGAGGGGGAGAAAAGTTCGTCCTTTTGCGACAGAAAAGTTGATTCGATCGCCCTCTGGGACGTCGACTGCTGGGATCTGCCATGAAGTATTTAGAACGAATGAAGAGCTATCTCTGGTCCGGCAAGAAATGGAAGAGTGGACACAATTTCCTTGAAATTTCCTCCCTCTCATGATTTGGGAAGATCATGCAATAGCCTGTACATGTCCGGAGAGAGAGAAAATTTGCGACCTGGTGGTTGCTTTCTTGGCCTCACACGTCTTATTGAGTCCCACAAGAAACTTGAGCGAGCGAAGGAAGGAGGAGAAAGTGAGGAGAATGATGGGGGTGAAAAGAGCAAACTGATGTTCCCAACAGATTTGAGTAATGTCGCTAAATCGAATGAGGGAAAGGAAAAAATCTTTCCTCCGCACTCTTTCTCTCCCCTCAGCTTTTTGGGGGGTTCACTTCTTCCTTCCTCTCTTCTTTCCTTCCTCCTTCGCCTCTTCCACCACATTTCGTGGAAGGAGCGGATATCAATCAAACGTCATCCATGGAAGAGAGGAAGAGGAAGAAGCAAAACCTGCTTTCTAGTACGTGTTTCTGCGAAGAGGTTTCAAGGTCAGAGAGAGAGGGGGAGGGGAGGGGAGAGGGAGGGTTAGAGATACAGCCGAGACCTCGATTCGATTTCAGCTCGCAGCTTTGCAAATCCATCATGTGGGACGAAGAAAAATATATTTTTTTTCTGTTTTGATAAAGTGCAAGAGCTTTTCATTTCTCCAGTTCCTGTGGTGGCGTGTAGCCCGCTATCGCGTAAATACTTAACCTACATTACAAAAAGAGGAATCTGGAAAAGTTGCTGTTTGAGGCTAGAGGGACTCTCTCCATCGGCCAGCTACCTTCTCCTCCTCCTCTTTTCGTCGTGATTGACATGCAGGAGAGCGCCTCCCTCCTTCCCCCTTGTTCCTCCCCTCCAACCCGATCCACGTGGGGGGGGGGAGGGAGGGAAAGGAAGGAAAGAAGGGGGCTTCGCTCTATCGGGTGCTATCGACAAACTTTGGTCATTCCTGGGACTAAAAAAAGCTTTTCGCCCTTCCTCTGCTCTCTCCTCCCCCTCTTTGTTCAAAAAGGCTTTCACCGCCCCTGCTCCTTTTTTTTTAAGTCTTTCGTAATGGTCGTTTTTCTTAATCTGAAACTCCTGAAAACTACTTGTACAGTAAATGTAAAATTACAACCTAGCATAGTCCTGGACCCTATTACTTTCTCTCCTCTTTTCAAGCCTCTTTTCTCTCTCTCCTTTTTTTCGTCCCTCCACACACGCTATTTACAAAGCATCATCATCCTCTTCCCCTCCTCCTTCCTTCTCCTGATTCCTCCTTCGAGAGGGAAAAGAGGAGTCAAGTCTCTGGAGGCGTTAAGTAGTTGGTGGTCGGCCATCCCAACCCAACTCTCCCCGCTCCCCTCAGAGAGAACAAGGGAGGGGAGAAGAGGAGGGAGGAAGGAAAGAAGAAGGAGAGAGAGGGAGGAGGAGCTGTGCGAGGATACGATATGCAAATAATGAGCCGTCGTGGGAGGAATGACAATTAAGTACTACTAGTAGTACCGTACAACCACTAGCAGTGGTTGGAGGAGGGGGCGCTCCAACCTCTAGAGAGAGGGCGTCCTCAAAAAGGCAGAGGTTGACCGTATAAAAATGCTGGGACAAAGATGTGATGTGAGCTGGTTGGCAGGAATCCGCCTTTCCAAGTGTGTCGATGTCGGAGTGCATGAAGAGGAGAGAAAAACTCCTCCCCTAATCCCAGAGATTTCCTTCTCCTCTGCAAAGTCCTGTGTGGCATGCTAAGGGTGGTCCTCTTCCTCTTTTTTTAACAAGTACGAATCCACTTTGGAACCTGCTGCCCCCCCTTTTCCCCCACTAAAAAAATACCCTGCTAAAACACCAACTACTATAGGAAGGGAAAGCAGGTGATACTGAAGAAGAGAGGAGAGGGGGGAGATTTCTTTCATCGGCTCCTTCAAAGCTCCCTTCTCCTCCTCCTTTTCAGTTCTGATCCACTCTGAAAGGAACAAAAAAGTGCTGCGAGAGCGGATGACGACGTCGACTAAGGAAAGGGAGAAGAAGGCAAAAAAGATGGCATCACAAAAGGCCCCGAAATGCAAATGTGAATGCAAATGGAAAAAAGGAAAAAAAAAAGGTTAAGCTTGTAGTACTAAAAAAAGAGAAGAGAAGAGGGAGAAGGAGAGGTCCATTCTCCCCCTTTAGGACTCTTTCTCCAATCTCCATCGTACATACCGGGTAGTACTGTGCTGAAAAGAGGAGGGAGCTTCTTCCTACCACCTCTCTCCCTCTCTCCTTCCCGTCTCAATATTCCGAACCAGAGCAGATTGTTGCTCCTGCTGGGAAAGCGCGTAAAGTGCAAAGCGAAAGAGACTTTAACAACTCCCCCATCTTTCCGACCAACGTGTGGGATAAGAATTTTTTTGTGTCACAGCAGGATGAAATCATGCGGGGAGAGAGGGAGAGAGTTCCACACGATATAGTATGAAAAGGACAGGGAGAGAGAAAATGTAGGTAGGTAAGCCGCCGTCGTTGTTGGCTGCATGGAGTGAGTGAATGCTTGGAAGCCACCACGCGAGGAGTGAGAGAGGGGAGCGAGGCACGCGAATGAGGAGGAGGAGGAGGAGGCAGAGGAGCAAGGCCTTCTCCTCCACTCACTCCTCATTCCCGCTGATGACTCCTGGCTGGTGGGCGGGGCTGAGGGAGGGGAGGGGAAAGGGGAGAGGAAAGAAAGAAAGAAAAGCAGGAGACGGAGGCAGCACTGGTTAATGACGGCAGAAGAGGGAGAGGGTCATGAGAAAATGAATATTTGGGCGAAGAAGATGAGGATGAGCATGAGGGGGGGGGAGAATAAGAGTGAGTAGGGAGGCCTCTCTGATTTTCGACAAGCACGATATACCTGTATGGATGGAGGGTGGAAAGAGGGGGTCAGAAAAGGTGTACTTTTAAAATAGGATCATAATATGGACCAACATATGTGATAGCTTTGTTTTACTTCAGTCAAGTAGTAGGTTCATGCATAAGCAAACAAAATTGTAATCGATTCGCGGAAAAACTGCATCACTCTCGTACTACGGACACAGGCGGGCATGACCTAATTGAATTTCATAGGCGCACACGCAGTGTTTTTCACCAAGCAAAGTCTGTCATAGAACAAGGGAGCGAAAGCAATATTTGTCCAGTCTTAATACTAGTACTGTACCCTACATTAAACAAAAGTCTTTAATCGACGTCTCTTTGTCCCCTTCCAGGCAAGATGCCCCCTCCTTCCGGCTTGTTGTCGACGGCGCTCCCGAGTGGCCCCGTCGTCCCTCCCCCTTCCTTAACCTAGCCCGCGTGTGGAGACCTTCGTTTCCACGTCCCCCGGCCTCACCCTGGATTCGCAAGAGCGCCTCGTGCTGCCCCCGTCGTCGTCGTGCTCCTCCGGCGCGTCCGGATGCTCTGATGACTCAGAGGAGGCGTCGTCCAGCCAGGCAGACGACGAGGAAGAGCCCAGCACGGAAGTCATCGGGGGGAGCCAGATTGGAGATGTCGGAAGCGCCGGACAGGGGAGCTACGAGCTCGTCAGCTTGCAACAGCTAGGTAAGGTCATCAAGGATGATGACTTGAAGCATGGACCAAGACATTAGTAACCGGCTTTGCCTCCTATCATTCTCTGTTTCCTCAGCGCCCCCTTTGCAAAGCCCGTCGACGCCGGATCTGCTGTACAACCACCACAGTGTGGCTGCCACCGTGCTCAACAACAACAACAACCACCTTTCCGAAGAGACCCGCCCGCTGAACGGTAGCGACCTCGCTCGACCCCCGCACCCGCCCCTCATGGGTGCGCCAGTCGGCGTGGGAGGCGACCTGGGTGGCCAGCGCCTTGGGGCCGGCGTCGACGGCGTGCCCGACGGCGTCGCCGGCGCGGTGGCCGCGTCGGGAGCAGAAAGAAGAGCCATTGAGAGAGGAGGAGGAGGACGAGGACGAGGCGATTGCTGCAGGAGGATCGTGCCATCGTCATTAGCGGCAAAAATCAGCAAGCTGAACGTTCGCTCAGGACTTTACAAGCTGATCGGAGAGTTCGGACTCAGAGAGAACCTTTACTACGGGTCGATATTTCTGTGCATGACTCTCATAGTCATAGTGTGTTTCCTTGTTATCAACAATCGTAGCAGTGATCATCTCGATGGTGCAACAGCAGCAATGTACGACTCAGGTGAGTCACAAAAGTGATCGACCTGCTTGACTGTCCGACCGGACAGTTTTTCTCGCACTTTCCCCGTCCTTTTTTTTTTTTTTGCAGAGAAGCAGTGCGAACTGCTGCTCGACCCCGTCCACGGAGAGGTGCACCAGACGGGTCGCTTCCTCGGCGACCGAGCCATCTACACCTGCGCGTCCGGATGGGAGATCATCGGGCCGGAGGAGCGCGTCTGCCAGGCAAACGGGAGGTGGTCGAACTCGGAACCCTACTGTAAAAAGAGAGGTAGGTGGGAGAGATAAACCTAAAAATGATACCCATTTTTTTGGGAGAACTACTGTAGTACTGTAGAAAAAGAAGAAGAAAAAAAGAGAGTAATAACCTAATTGTGCTGGCTGCCAAAGTCAAAGAGCCGCGCCAGGAACGTCCCTGCCAGGGAGGCGTCCACGCCGGCGGCAGCGGCGGCGGATCCGTTGGGAGAGTCGTCTCCCGTCTGGCGGGGGCAACTGTCGTCCGCTACAGCAACGTTTCCGTCCCCGGCGACGACGACGACGGGGGCCTCCGCGGCCACATCAGCGGCCGCCACGTCCTCGACAGCCTCGCCCTCGACAGCCTCGCCTTCGCTCTCCCCCTCCGTCCAGGGGAACGGGGTCGCCGCGGCCTCCATCTCGGCGGCCTTGGCCTCCGCTGCCTCCACCCTCTCGGCCGCCAGGTCCATCGCCCGCAGCGCCTCCACCCACGAGGCGCTCTCCAACCCGTCGTCTTCGTCCCTCAGCTGGGAGGTCTGACACTCCTGGGCCAGGCGGGTGTACGTGGAGGGGAAGAGCGGCGAGGTGGTCGCGTCCGGGAAGAGCTGCCTGGAGATCTCGAAGGCGACCTCTCCGGCGGTGTCGTCCATCAAGGGCCTGCCGGAACCATGCGGGTGCTTCGCCGCCTCGCTCGTCCTCACCATGGCCATGGTCCTGATGGCGAAGGAGAGGAGGCCGGTGTGCTGGTGGCTCCTCCAGTCGCGCGGGCGCGGGGCCTTCTTGCGCTTCCTGATGGACTTGTCATTCCGGCGCTTCTTCTTCCTCTTCTTCTTCTTGCGGCTCCAAACCTTGTGTTCGTGAAACGTGCAGGAGTCGGACGTGCTCTGCACTTCTGTTTTTACCACGATGGAATTTTTCGTCTCCACAGCTTTGGGTGGGTTTAAGGGATCGGTGGGAACGGACATCTCATCAGCAACCCTCTCACAAGTAATTTTTTTTAACTATGTGTATGCTGTTTCCCATATTCGTAAAATGTTGGTTGTCTTTTGTACTATTAAGCCAACGGCCGTTGTCGTGTTGGACACACCAGTTCCCGTTAGATCACTGAAGTTAAGCAACATTGAGCCTGGTTAGTACTTGGATGGGTTACCGTTCAGGGCTGCCAGGTGCTGTTGGCCAGCAGAGTATCCAGATCTGAAATAGGTGAGTGGGCTGCAAACTGCAAGTTACTTATGCCTAGCATTGCCAAGTTCCTTGTGACTTCCTCTACAGGCTTTGGAGGGAGAAATCCAGCTACTCCTCCCAAATCCCCACGGCGGGAATGGGTTAGGGACCCTCCGGGACAAAATCCGAGAGTAGGTCCAGGAGTCAAAAACAAACAAACTTTTGTACTATTCAGGTAGAGGTTGCAGCATCTGAATTCAATTGGTTTTCTTTAACGATCTTTTTATCCCATTATTAATTCTCCTCTCTTTAAATGCTGCAGTAATAAGGGCTGAAATAAAAAAAGAATTAATTTAAAAAGACTTGAACGTAAGCCATCATTTTTTAACTTTCTCCTGTAGTGCTCGTACTTGGCCTCTTATCACGTCAAATTAAAAAAAAAGTAAAGAAGATTCTTTCACCAATATTGGTACGAGATGACCAATTAAGCACAAATGTCTTGTCGCAGGGTAGTCGGAAAAGGACAGCTCCTCCAATATCAGCTTCTTTTTGGTAGGGTGAGCATTAAAGAGTACCCCATTGCAGTAGTAAGAATTTATAAGAACCATGTCGACTACTGCATGCCTCTGCCATGACCTCACGCGGCAAGCTACTTTCTTTCCATCCTTCTAATGGCGGCAAATTTTGTACGTAGATTGAAGAGTGCCATTATACGGAAAATTAGTGGCCGTACTTACTCAATTGCTTTTTCTCGTGGGCGGTAGAAAGGAGGTGGAAAAGTGGTGGAAGAAGGGTAGGCAAAAGTGTGTCAGCCTGGTTGACGGCGAGAAAGGAGAGGAGGGAAAGTGAAGAAATAGGTAAGGCGGTAATGTAAATCATAAAAGCCAAAAAAGCCGGGTTTTTTAACCAAGACCGTGTGGTGACGGTTACTTCTGACTTGTCAGCTTTGTAAGTAGTACATAGTGCAATGCAGCTCAGGCACGTTTTACCTCACGCAACGTCGGGTCGGTGCCGTGTGGCATTTGACCTAGCAAATCGTACTGGAACGTTACAACACTACCGTAGCCGCAGACCGCCTTTTTCTGGCACCACTATAGCGAACAGTGTGTAACACCAAATCGTGGAAAATTGCAAACTTCACCAAGATCAAGATCTGGAGCCTCATGTGCACATTTTACTGGATTATTTATGCAACAAAATTTCTTCAGGAGACTTTTCTTGACTTCATTTTTTAAAATGGCCACCTTTGGTCCTCCAGCTTTACCAGACATCAGTGATTAATAATGTTTGAGATGAGCGTAATTCCATCAAGATGCACAAACACCTTTTTTCACAATTTTTGATGATTTTAATAATATGCCAAGATACTAGGAAAAAATCATTTGAAATAAAAGTGAGGTTGCTTTAACCCTATTTACATATTCCAAAGTGAGACAGGGTGAAAAATACAAACTAAGGGTTTCTAGACAAGTTTAAACATTTCCACAATTTGCTGATACAGCAATGTGCGCGCAATTTACCAGACAGAGGGAGAACAACAAACAAACATTAATTTAAAAATGTCGTGGAAATTCGAACTATTTTATGGGAAATGACTTGTTGAACCAGTCTAAATTTATGAGCGTAAAAGAATGAGAGGAAGTTCCATTGAAGGCGATGGCAGCCGCCTGTTTTCTAACGCCCGTGTTATTCTTGGTGTGGCCTGGGCACAAGCCAGCCGTGAATGCATGCAGGACTCCTTTAGCCTTAGCCTAAGCCGCAAGGCGAAGAACAAGGAGATCGATTTCTTCGGTGTCTTCGATGGCCACGGTCCCAACGGCGAGGACATCTCGAGGTACCTGGCCTACAAGCTTTGTGGGGTCGTTCTCGGGCAATTCAGAAAGACGAAGCAAAGCTTTCCCCAGTGCATCGAGACGGGCTGCCTCAAGGTGGACAACAAGATCCGGAAGACACAGAAGCTGATGGAGGACGGCGAGGTGATCGGCGGCTCCACCGCCTGCGTCTGCTGGATCATGGAGGGGCTCATCTACAGCGCCAACGTCGGGGACTCCAGGTTCATCCTCTCGTACAAGGGGCGCGCCGTGGCCGTCACCGAGGACAACAAGCCACACAACCCACACGAGAAGCAGCGCATCAAGGAGGCCGGCGGCTACATCTACGACGGGCGGGTCAACGGCATCCTCGCCGTGTCCAGGGCCTTCGGTGACGCCTGCTTCAAGGACATCAAGGGCTCCGGGCCGCACGAGCAGCTGGTCAGCGCGGTCCCGGACGTGCGCACCGTGCTCATCGACGAACACATCGACTTCCTCGTCATCGCCACCGACGGGGTCTTCGACGTCATGACCAACCAGCAGGTGGTCAACTTCGTCATCCGCCGCATGCAGAACACCGTGCCACTCAACGAGATCGCCGAGGAGATCATCGAGAACTGCCTCTTTCCGGTGGATCCCGAGACCGGCCTGGGGCCGGACAACATGACGGTCATGATCGTCGTCTTGCGGTAGTTGTTGCCGACGAGCGAGCGAGCGGACGGGCTGACGAAGATATGGGGAGGGGGGGTTCTCAATTTCTCTTATACTTTGTACTCTGCTAGAATAATAGTACCACACACCTTCCATCCCCACTAATTCCTCCCCTCCTTTCTTTCCCCTCCCCCCACACCAGTGTACTGCCTGGACCCGCCCATCGTCCAACACGCGACCCACAACGGCGCGGCGGACTCCAACCACTTCCCGCTGGAGACGGTCCTCAAGTACTCGTGTTATCCCGGTTACCTCACCGTCGGGTTCGCCCATGCCAAGTGCTTCCTTTACAATGAGACGGCTCAGTGGTTCGGGCCAGACGTCACGTGCAAAGGTGAGCGCTGACTATGTACCAGCAATTATTGAAGTATGAGGCTAATACATATAATTGGCAGTTCTTTCTGGCAAAAGAGTCCCGAGCTATTGAAAAAAATGAGAAAGGTCACGTAGCATACTGCAGAGACGTTATTTCTGCGCAATAAAAACGCGGAAGTGGACCGGAAGGGGGAAGGGGAGATTGAGGCCAATTTTTGCTGCTGGGTACAAGGAAGAGGACGGTACGAAGAGGGCGGGGCGGAGCGTCTAAAGGGGAGGGGGGGGGGCAAGTGCCTGGCAGTTTTGCCGTGCTCTCCTTCCATTCTTCGACGTCCTTGACGTGATTAAGTAAATTTGCTCTGCGGGACCCCCCCTCTCTCCCCCTCACCTTCGTCCTCCTTCCATTTGGAGTAATTCCTCTCCTTTCTGCCTTCCCCCCCTCCTCTCCCTCCCAATTTAGCCATCCGGTGCAGTGAGCCCGAGGAGATCACAAACGGCGACGTGGATCGCAAGTGCCAGACGTTCGGGTGCCGCATCTCTTACTCGTGCCGCGCGGGCTACGAGCTGGTGGGCAGGCAGCACCGATATTGCCAGGCGGACGGATCCTGGAGTCCGAGGATACTGCCAAAATGTGTTCGTAAGTACTGCACATTGTACAGTACAAGAAGCGAAGCATCTCGACCAGTTTCAGAGACAGCCACACGTGTCTCCTCTGCCCTTTCTGTGCCTTATAAAGCTATCCAGTGCGACGTGCCGCACAACCCGCTGAACGGTCGCGCCGTCTACTCCTCCGTCAGTTACAACTCGCTCATCTCGTACGAGTGCAACTACGGCTACATGCTCATCGGCGACACCGTCAGGAGGTGCGAGAGGAACAAGCAGTGGACGGGAGAGGAGCCGCACTGCAAAGGTGAAAAGGAAGATAAAAGGGAAATGTAAAAATTTAACTCGTATTTTTTTTCCTTTTCTTTCCGCACAGAAATAAATTGCGGTTCTCCCGGCATCCTCCCCAATGGGTGGCTGGAGGGCACTCGCACCACCCTGCACGCCGTCGTCACCTTCCGGTGTCAGGAGGGCATGACTTTCGAGGGCCCCTCGTACAGAACAATCTGCCAGGCGGACGGCAGATGGAGCCATCCGCTTCCGAGGTGCTATGGTAAGGGAACAAAGAAAGAAGCGAACTCGCTGTTTAAATAATTTTTGAACTCGGCTTCCTGGTACGAAAATGGAATCCGCGTTGGAGGATGGCCACTGGCATTAACGTGTCACTTTTAGTTTACTCCCGATTTTTTTTCTGTGGAGAAACTTTTGGCGCTTTTGCTACGACCATGGCGGACCGTCCTTCTCCCCCTCTTCCTCACGCCAACAAGCGAGAAAGCAAACTCATGTCTGTGTCTTCCTCCTCTGCCTCCTTGCCGTCTCCCGCCCACCTCCCACAAAGTTTTCGCGAAAAAAAGTTTGCTGTTTTTCAAGAGGAGAGAAACTAATGTAGTAGAAATCGCAAAAGTGGCCTCACCGTCTCTCTCTCTCTCTCTCTTCCTCCTCTTTTTATTTGCTACTGAAGCTCCTTGCGTGGTCCCCCACGTGTCTCACGGGTTCGTGGCGGACCGCGCCTCCGGGTCTTCGGTGCCGCACAGCCAGACGATCGACGTCCACTGCCTCTCGCAGTTCCAGAAGACGCACAACTCTACCCCCGTGTGCAAGAACGGGACCTGGTCCAGGATACCAAAATGCGTACCAGGTAATTTCTTTGTAGGAACTGTGTGTGTGTACGTGTAAAAAAAAAGTTATGTAGCAAAGCCAAAAGCCACCACCCAAGTCGGTTTGGGCTGTCAAAAGTCATTTGTGCTGTCGCTCGCTGCCCCTTCTGCTGTGAGTGCAGGAATGCCTTTAAGCGCAGCTCCCTCCTTTCGGTTTCCACTGCCACCACCACATGCCCATCGCTGTTGCTACTCCCACCACAGTTTTGCACTGCAATTTCTGGCCATCATTACCTCACAATACGGCCTAGGATAGTTTTGTGTAGTATACAGTTTGTTGGCCGGGTACCTGCTGGAAGGGGAAGGACCATAATGAAAAGGCGGAGAACGAGAGATGGCGCGGAAAGCGACATCAAGTCTTCCTCTTTTTCCCCCGTGAGTGTGAGGGACGGAAATGTATCTCATCCAGGACAGGAAGACCCTTAACCAGAGAGCTGAAGGATTGGTGGTGGCGGTGACAAAGGCATAGGGCAGACGGAGGGAGGAGGGGTCGACCAGACAAAAAAAATCATTTTGCAGAATCGGTACGCAAGGAAACTTTTTGCATTCTCTTATATTGCGAAAAAATGTTATGTTCATAAATTTCGTCCATACCTGGTATACCGATTCCCGGTTTTAACTTTGTAGTCAAGTACCCGGGGCGCAAGCCCACCGGAGTACCAGAGCTGTTCCAAAAATTACGATCCTCAATAAAAGCCGCGCGCTACGCGATGAGAGTTGAGCAGGGCCCATGGACAGAGAGACAGAGGCAGCGCTAGAGCTCGCATTCAGAAGGAGGACTGGAGTATACCGTACCACTTAAAGAAGAGTTTTCTTCGCGTATTTTAGGCTCAAATTCCACTTTACGCGAATGCAAACGGCTGCATGATTTCCGCTCCCATTCCCTCAAAGTATTATAAGCTTTCTCCTCTTTCTTTTCTCTCCTCCCGAGTAGTACTCCAGTCAGCGTCGTGGCGGCGGTGGCGGAACTACGAGTAGGAGTAGTGGGAGAAGAAGGGCTTTTGCGTTTGTTCATGGCTGGGGGACTCCATAACGCTCGACCTTGAAAAAGAGGAGGAGGGATAAAGTAGGAAGGGAGGGCGGGGAGGGGGAGGAAGAGGAAAAAGAGGGCATAATGCGGGAGAAGGGGGAAGAAAGGAGGAGGGATTGCGTGCTTACAGTAAAAGTACGATTCTTGCTTGATCCCTGGAAATGATGACAGCGCACAGGCCAACGCTGTAAGGAAGAGAGGGAAGGAAGGAGGGAAGGGAAGGGGGAAGGGAAAGTCAAGTTATAGGTTTGTTTGTCCCTCCCCCCCCTCGTCCCCTTCCCCTTGGTCCACTGCGGATGGCTGAAGGCAGTCCTTCAGGAGCTCATGACAACGTCAACCTAATTGGAAAAGTTTAGTTTCGGAACTTAGCATCGTCATCGCAGTGAAACTGACTCGCGTCGACCCGACAGTAGGAAGAAGAGACAACTTTCAGTACGGCACCTGCATCCATGAGGAGGGGTAAAGGAGTTAGCAATGTTCACAATCCTTTCTAGCTGTAAGAAAAAAAAAATAGATTTTTGCTAAGAGCCACTTCGTTCCTCTCCCGAACTGCAAAACTCGGTTGTGTCCAGACTCGATCTTAGAGTTCAACCGCGCCTGCTCACAGTTGATAGGCACGACGCGGTCAACACGACCCAGTCCTGGCCTTCCTACCCCCCATATACAGTCAGTACCACTGCATATAGGTTAGTCGGATCGGGCCAAGGTGGTTCGATCGGTCGGTCGAGAAGGACCCCAACTCCGAAGAAAAGAAGAATTTCTGAAAGTAAAGCGCTAAATCAGGGAAGGGGGAAAAAAACGACTGCTACTGCCGTTACGGTAGTAGACCGTGGTGTAGTACGTAGTACTCAGTTGGGGGGGGGGGGGGTGCTTGAAGTGGGGAGGGCGGCAATCCCAATAGAAAGATAGATGGCGCAAGGCGGGGGATTTTCACGAACCCAACTGTAGCACAAGTTTTTGCCGAGGACGGATTTGGGTGGGTGGAAGTGAAATATGAGGATCCCGTCAACCACGTGTGCCATTACCGTTGTTGTGTCAGTGCGTATGGATCTTTTTTTTTTTGCAAAAATAGATATAGTGGTATGTAAAAAAAAACTGAGAAGAGAAAACTCGAGGGTGCCTGTTGCCTCTACTACATAGGCACAAAACCCTACAATTTGTAACGAAAAAAAGGGAGATTCTATAGTTGGATACAAGTGTTCGAAGCCTTCCTTCCATTCTTCTTACTTCCCCCGTCCTTTCTCTTCTTCTTGCGACAGTTGTGCTCGTTTCATCCTCTCTTTCGGCAGTGCAGATCAAGGTATCAGCTCTCCCTCCTCTTTTGCATTGCGGGAAACAGGGAGGAGGACGGCAGGAACAAGATCCATTTATTTTTCCCCCTTCCTAGCAGTGACGGAATTTTTTGCCAAGGACGACGAAGTAAAGAGAGAGAGAGGCCCTTTTTAGGGTGGAAAAAGGAGACCGATACTTGCTAGGTAGCACGCAGGAAGACGAAGAGAGAGAAAGCAGAAAAAGGGAGAAAAAGTGGGAGGAGGAGAATTATGTCGGATAATGTAAATCACGTCGTCTGTGAAATATTAGGTTGACTTGGCCATTAGAGAGAGAAAGAGAGAGAGAGCACAAACCCCATAATCGACCAAACTGGAGTAGGTTGCATTGCAGGGGGGCTCTGTGTCCCTCCCCCCTCCCCCCAAATGTCGTGCCTCTTGATCGAGGTTTTTTTTTAGAATCTAGAGTTATAATTAGTGCAACGAGCAAGGTACTCCCAAAATACCCCTTTTCCTTCCCCACCTTCGTCTGCGCGTCGTCCTTCAGAACTAAATGATGGGAACGAGCTGGTACAAGAACCGTTTCGTGCATAAAGGGGGGAGGGGAGGGGGGGGCCAAAGACGACGATATCGGATCTTCTGCTCTCCACTTGAAAATAGGATATTGACAGGCCCTTCTGGATGGTCCTTTGTGAAAAAAAAGGAAGGAAAGAAAGAAAAGCGGGTGGTGGTGGTGGTGGAAGACCAATCTTGGCTCGCTCGCTCGCTCACTCTCTCCGTTCATGCAAACTCTCTTCTCCCTCTCCTTTTTTTTACGTCTCGGATTGTCACGCGCGTTTTCCCCAAATTCTCGATAAATCTTTATTCGCCAGAAAGGAGGGCAAAAATCGACTTTTAACCAGGACAGTGATGGCACGAAAAAAGCCTACTAAAAGCCCGCCTCGCCAGTACTACCTGTACAGCATAGTAGGTACACCGGCCCTGTCCGTCCTTCTCTTTCCTTTCAGCCAAGTGCACCGAGCTTCCCGAGGCGCCCCAGAACGGGATGGTGGTGGCCCCGCGCCTGGACCACGGCATGGTGGGCAAGTTCGAGTGCAGGGACGGATACATGCTCAAGGGGCACAACACCACGCAGTGCTTCTTCGGGAACTGGACGGGCATGACGCCATGGTGCAAGGAGGGTGAGCGCAACTTTGCACCGCAATTTTTTTTTCTTTTCCGCCATGGCCTGATCACTGTTCACTTTGCTTCCCGCAGTGTTCTGCCCCTTCCCCGGGTTCGTGGAGAACGGCAAAGTCCTGCTGGTGGGCTCGATGGGCCTCTACGAGTACCGCCCGTACGTGCGCAAGATCCGCAACAACCGGCAGATCATGTACCAGTGCAACCGAGGTTTTATCCTCATCGGCGGTCCCACGGGCGCCACCTGCATCGACGGGGAGTGGAGTCCGCCGCAGCTGCCCAGGTCGGTGGAACAACATAAAAATAAGCACTTGCGAAAGGCTAAAACCTTTTGTGTTGTTTGTGCTTTTTCCCTGCCTCCCCCTCCCCCCCCTCACGTAATGGATTAAAGCAGTCATGTGTCCCTTCTCCTGCTCCAGCCATACAAACCTTTTTTCTGTTCCCTTCCCTCCCCTCCCCTCCCCTCCCCACACCATACCGCCGCATTGGCACGCAAATGCGAAACCTGACCCTATTTCAGCAATGCCGCCGTCGTGCGTGTGTGTGCTGCCATGAGAGCAACGCTTTTTCTTCTTCCATGGGGCAAACAAAAGAGAGAGAGAGACCGCAGCAACCCTTCCTTCCTTCCTCCCTCCCCACCCTGTTCGTCATCAACGGCAACGCTTCTCCGGTCTATTCACAAGCACCGACACCACTCTTCTTCTTCTTCACGGGCTTGTTCTTTCGTGTGAGAGAGGTGAAAGGTTTTTTTTCCTGATCCTCCTCCCTTCTTCCTTCCTTTCTCTCTCCTCTTGAGAGGGGATTCTTCCCTCCTCCTCTTTGTATATCTCCGTCCCATTATGCCCTTCCCCCCCCCCCTCTCTCCTGCTTCCTTCGACCTCCCTCCTTTGTTGCGAGGAGGGAGGGAGTGGAGGGAGAGGGGAATGTGCAAAGTTTTCCTTTCCCCTCCTCCCTGCTTTCCCTACTACCCAAAACACCTCCAGGGAGGCAACGCAAGAAGGAGGGGGGACGAGAGAAGAGGGCACCTAAGAAAAAGAAGGAGGGATTGAATGGAACATAAATCTGTGTCCTTCTTCACCCGTGGGCGAACTTTTTTCCTCAGCGCGAAGAGGAGGCGATTGATTTATGGACGCCGCTTCCTGATCCGGCCTTATTTGGACTGTCATCCTCCTCGGCCGTCGATCAATGGCCAGAGAGAGAGAGAGAGGGGAGAGAGAGAGAGGGGAGAGAGAGAGAGAGAGAGAGAGAGAGGGCGTGACGCCGTTTAACATGGACGTGGGATTATTCGCTCGTGCCCCGCTCCCGGTATATTGGCACTCGCAAGGAGGAGGACACGATGGATCTAATATTGGTGTTGTTACTATACTACACACGATTTGGTCCTCATTCCTCAGTCTACCGGTATATTCTTTTTCTTTCTTTCTTTCTTTCTTTCAAGAAACCCACGCACGCACGCAAAAAGCTCATAAGTTTTGTTCGCGAAAAGAGAAAGAGAGCGTGCTCCAACCTCTCCCCTCCCCCCCCCCCTCATCCTCCTCGAACAAGCAGCTCTCCAGGGAGATGAACGCGAGGACGACGGTGGTGGCGGCGGCGTCGCCGTCGTCCCTCCCACCCCCACGACTGCAAATCCAGAAAAGGAGTCAATTCCCAAGTCGCCTCCGCTCTCTTTCCCCCCTCTCGCGGGGGCGGTTTGTTGCTTCTTGCCACTTCTTCCACTCTAGCGTTGGAGTGGTGGCACTTTTTTTCTTCTCTTCCTTCTCTCCTCTCGAATCGGGGTCATGAGAGGTGCAGTGGAAGAAACTCTCCTCCTCCTCCCTACCACCCACTCCCCAAGTCTTATTTCGCGGTCGTGATTCCTTCCCGGAAATGGAGAAAAAAAGGAAAGCCAAAGTCAACCCGAGGAGCATCTGTCATGATTAAGCGCCATCGGTCTCACGAAATCTGCCCTGCCCTGCCCTACCATCCTCTGATGGCAGCACTGGCGGTTTTTTTTCTATTCCACTTGGATTTCTTCGGTGATTGCTGTGAAGCACTGGGACAAAGTTGTCGCCAGCCCGACCGCTTTGTTTGTTCGCACTCTTTAGGAGAGGGGAGGGGGAGGAGGGTCGAAGGGGAAAGAAGAAGCTACGGAGGTCACAAATTGATTTAGTTGTTCTCGCCGTCTTCCCCTCCCTCCCTCCTCTTGGTCCCCTGGGCCGTAAGGGCCACCACCACCATCACCTACACAGAAAGAAAGGATAGAGAGAGGCTTGAAGGAGATCTCTCTCGCACTCGGAACAGTGCAAGAGGCTTTTTTTCTTTGGTTAAGAAGAGGCCTCGCCCCCCAAAGCGACCATTCCCCCCACCCACCCATTTATTCAGAGTAATCATGAAGAAAGATGTACCAAAAAAACATGAAACGAATCTTTGGAAACTTTTTCTTCGCCACTGGCGTTTAGTAAATTCCAGTTACGCCCCCTTGCAGGTGCCAGGAGGAGGCCCACCCTAAGCCGCGCTACGCGAGGTCAGCTTTTCCTCCGATGCTTCGAGGAGGGGAGCCTTGAAGGGGAAAGCGCAGGACAAGGAAGGAGGCGAGTGACCCACCCACCCACATCACGAGAGATTGGACCTTTTTTGGCTTTTTGCGCGTGCAAGCACGATGAGTGAGAAAATATGAAGAAGAAAAATATGGAATCTATTATATACATTTAATGAAGTCTACTAGGTAGGAAGACAGAAAGAAACGACTTTGCCTTCACGAGGCAGAAGAAGACGTACTAAATGGAATTGCCAGCTATGCAGATTGTAAGGCATCGCACTGCTCTTGGTGCCACGCGGCATAACTGATGTCGGCATCTACCTAAATCAGGATCCTGAACGGTGTTGCTTAAGTAGCTGTTGGAAGAGAAAAAAAAATCGCTAAAGCTGAACTTCACTATCACCACAACAAAGTTTTTAGTCTTTTCTTTTCCTTTTGGCACGTACGAACAAATTTCGTTATATTGTCAACTCGGCAACCTCGTAGACATATCATTATCACCAGCCACCAAGAACGAAGACATAATACGTATATGTACTCTATCCTCA
>JAAUYM010140586.1_pt1 | contig 17101 bp, 20 predicted proteins | sample 7278001 | NCBI WGS metagenome assembly JAAUYM01 (sample SAMN14350224, study PRJNA611818) | marine sediment metagenome | isolation source: surface marine sediment (1.8m) | place: French Polynesia: Moorea | collected 2018-08
CAAGAAAGTAGTAATCAAGAGCTGTTGTGCTGCCCCCCCTCCTCTTCCCTTTATCCAACATTACCCAAAGTTGTGAACTCCTTCCTCTTTCTTCAGCTCATTTTTAGTATTTTTGTTGTTTTCTAAAAGGCACTTTTTTGCAACGAAAAAAAAAAAGATAGAAATCCGACCTCTTGACACGCGTAACGAAGAGAAAAGAAGACGGAAGGAAAAAAATCAGTCTTAATATATGAACGTGATTCCGGTTGCTGTGAACAACTTTAAAAAAAAGGAGGAAAAAAGATGCATTGTCAGAAGCGTTTTTTTTAAAAGAACTTCTGTGTTGTATTGTACGGCCTTCTTCTGTGTTTCCCTCCTTTTCATTCTTAAAATATCTTTTTTTCTCTCACTCAGTGGTGTTCGTCCGTGTGTGCAGAACTGTAGGCGGCATGGGAGAAGGAAAAAAAAAGATACTTGTTCCTAACAAAGAAGGCGAAATACATCATAATTTCTACACTGTTTCTCTGACTTGATGCATTTTTATTTACGAGTAATCGCCTCCGTCGGTATAGGAGGGATGAGGATCTTTGTAACCTTTACATCAGTAATGTGGTGCTTGAGCAAGAGTACGTGTGTCTTTGTTCTACTGTACTATATCATACTAACAGTTTTTACAGCACTGATCGCATTTTAAATGAAATTAATCCTGAGAATACTGTATCACCATCAGGCGTTGTTGCTCTGTCCAGAGCTTTGATGGCGTCGTTGTTGCTGCTGCTGCTATTTGGTAGTTGCACCATGCAGAGGGCAAGGGCCGGAGGGGTTGGAGGAGAGAGGGGTTAAGGTACCAAGTACAGTAGAACTCTGATACAGTAAAGTCAGCAGCAAAAAGTTTACTACCATAGCAGAGTTTTTACTGTACTTCTATAGCGGAGGTAGATTAACAAAAAAAATTCGCAATTTTTTTCTAGCATAGCGGAGTTTGCAAGATCGGAGTTCTGCTGTACCTCATCTCACCTGTCTCCCTTTCTGCCTGTGAGTAAACTAGTACACTTGTCCCCCCATGATTCCTGTCAGCTGCTTGGTTTAAAGGTACGTGTTTGCGTGGTCCAAGAGCAACACTTTCAATGCAACAAATCGTCTTATACAATGTACGGTACTTAATGTGGCAGTCTGCAAGCAAGAAATAAGTCAATCAAACCGGTTCCGCGGATGTTATATAACTTATTGAATCCCACAGCGTGGATAGCGTCAAAGGAGTGAGGAGGATGGACGACCAGATGCTGCTAGAATGGGCGACGGAGGAGGAGGTGGTGGACAGCAAGGTCAGGGTGAAGCAAGAAGCGTTCAAGAGGAAGATGGAAGGGGAGGGGGAGGACTACTACTGCTTGAGCGACTCACACGCCCCGACAAAGGTGACGACGACGGTGACGGCAACACCAGCGACGGCAGTGAAGGCATCACAGAGCCCCTTCTGCTACCTGTGCAAGGAGAGCGGCCACGAGACCAAGTCCTGCCTCACCCTGAAGTGCAAGAGGTGCGGAGAGATGGGCCACGCCAAGATCAGGTGTCCGCTCAGGAAGAGGAGGAGGAAGCAAGAGGAAAAAGCAAGCGCCACCGAAGCTGCTCAGAATCCTGACGCCGCCGAAACGAAAGACATTCTTTGCCTGACGACACCCAACATTTCGGTCCCCAATCAAGACGGTGCAGTCGGATCGGATAAAATTTGTCACTGCTCTCCTCCGAAAGAACCTGACAGGAAAAGAAGTGGAAGTTGTAGGGTTGGCACGAAAGAGCCACTTTCTCCTCGCAGGTCCCTGGAGTCCCAGACGCAAAGTCTGGAGAGGAGACTGGCCGAGGAGACCAGCAGGGAGGAGGGGTCTCCGCCAACGGACGTGGGGTCACTCGTGACGGGGGAGGAGGACCTGAAAAGGTCCGCGGGAGGGCTGAAGGAGAGGAGAAAGAGCCTCGGTGACGGGGACGGCGGTTGCGAGTCGACGTCAAAGAAGGCGTTGGCACCGGGAGACCTCGGGGAACTGATTCTTCGGAAGAAGGCAAGGAGAGTCTCCTCGCCTCTACCCTCCTCAGGTGGAAGTGCGCCGCTGCCACCGTTGTCGCCACCGTCTCTCCTGAGGAAGAGGAGTCCTGGCGCAAGCTGCAAATCAAGTCCAGGGGTCCTGGACAAAGGTTGCGCCGAAGAGGCAAAGGAGGAGGAGGAGGAGGAGGAGTTGGAGCAGAAGGAGGAAGTGATGGTAGGTCCCCCGTCGTCCCCGCATGTCCTTGCAACAGAAGCAACGGCGGGCGTGGTCTGCTCCTGCACCGACGTCGAGATGATTTCCTTCGTCCCGTCCTGTCGGAGATGTCCGAAGGTCGGCCTGCTGTGCGACGCGGACACCATCGACATCCCGGAGGAGGAGGAGCCCGCCTGCGGCCGGGAGAGGATCCTCGTCGCGCCGGCCAGGCTGGACTGCGGCGTACTCGAAATCAGGCCGGGGACGATCGTCTGCGTGTGGCCCAACAAGGACGACCCCTCCGCGCGCGAGTACGACAGGTTTGCTCCGAGGAGTGGGCTCCTCGTCATGGGCGAGGAGGAGGCGGCGGGTCGCCGGGTGAAGCGGCTGCCGATGAGGCTGGGGCCTGGTCTGGCGAGGAGCACGAGCAACATGAGGGAGAAAATCCTGGGCCAGTGTCAACTGTTCGCTGCCAGGCGAGTCTTCCTTGGCATTGCTAACAGCCAGATGGGTGGTGGTTATTTTTATGTTACTTGACAAGTTTGTTGCGCTTGCAGAAAGTCCGTCGGTCGCGCTATCGCCCCATATAACATCTGGATCGAGCCCGGCAAGGAGTTGCCAGCCCTCAGGCTTCCAGTGGTGGCGGTGGAGGCAGGCCCTCAGGAGGAGCCTCCCTCCCTCAGGGTCCCCATGGCGCTGAGTCTCCGCCAGCCGCTGGTGTCCCCCGACGGCGTCCACTACGCGTCGGACTCAAACGGCCTCTGGGTCAGGCTGGCCAACCCGACAAACTCCGGGCAGGTCTTCACCATCAGGAAGGGGGAGACCGTGGGGGAGATGACGACCTTGAATGTCCGGGACGCCTCCTCCTCCTCCGTGGTGGACAAAGCCGTCAAGCCCGGATGCTCCTGCGGAGTAGAGGTCTCTTACTTCCAGATCTGCACGGCTTGCCCGACCTTTGAGGTGCGCCTGTGCGAGGACCTTTTCCAGAGGACCTTCAGGTGCTGCAAAAAGAAGACGCTGTTGGCGACGCGGGCGAGACTGACGGAAGCGGACGGGACGGAGGTAGGCGTGAAGGAGGGCGACGGGACGCTACCCAAGGTCATGCTCGGCACGCACATCCCGGCCGGACTGTCCCTGCGGCCTCACGGCGGGTTCCTCCGGGTGCTGCAAGGCGGCGCGGTGGGGATGACCCTGATGGCGAGCAAGACGATGCTGAAGAAGAAGAAGGACAGGAAGGCGCCAATCGTGGGGAAGGGGAAGGTGGTGGGCTTGTGCCAGCTGGTCAGGCCGCCCCTGACCCTGCGTGCGCCGGCACTGCTGGGCGAATGGGTGTGGCGAATGGCGCCGGGAACGGAGCGCTGCTGCAGGCTGACGGCGCTCCTGCCGTCCCCTCGGAGAAGCGGGGAGAACAGCGCTCACGACAGGGGCGCCACCGGCTTCAGGGAGGGCGACCTGGTGTGGCTGGACCTCGGCAGGTCGGATCCCCTGGTGGCGAAGCAGTGGCACCTGCGGCTGGTCGAGAGATCCGGGCTGCTGTACGCCGTCGTCACCCTGGTGAACCCGGCAAACTCCGGCAGGAAGGTCGACCTGCTTCCCGGGGAGATCGGCGAATTTATCCTCTTGTCAAGGAGTGGAGGAATGGAAGCCGAATAATCCCGGGAAGAAAAAGACAAAGCCGTCAAGAGAGGTTTGGCACCAACCTCAATGGTTTCAATGACATAACGAGTGATGATGACGTCTGTTGTTTGTTTGTTTTGTAACACGTGTGGCAAAAAAAGCAACTACTGTGGCTGTGATCAAATTGAAATCAAATTGAAATCACCACTATAGTAAGTCTAGTAAGACAAATTTTGTGTCAATTCTTGTCTCGGCACAATAAAGAAAAAAAATACAGTACCATACGTAAGGCTTTTTTTTGAGAACCCGTCCACAGTAGTGGTACATATACCCGGATTTAAATTTGTCTACATATAAACTTTCCATAGGTGTACTTCGCCAAAAATGAAAAAAATGGCCATTTTGGGCAGAAAGAGGCCTCAGACTAAAAAGTTGCATAACATAAAAGCTGTTCAGCACCCCAAAAAATTTTGTGTAGTAGTGCCCAAAAGGGATGCCCATTTTTAGTTACCCCCCCCCTCAAAAAATGGCTGTTTCGGATAGCCAAAATGGTAAACTTCGTATTATATTTTGGAATAAAGGAGGCCTCAGATTAATACCTTTCATAAAATAAAAGTTGTTCAGTCCCCCTCCCCCTTTTTTATAGGTAAGTGCCCAAAAACGGTCCTCTTTTTATGCCCCAAACTATAATTTAACATTTTGGACAGCAAGTGAAGCAGGCAGGCTCAGACAGGAGAAGCCACACTGGGAGGCGTTGAGACTGAAGGCTGAGAGTCTCCCAGTGTGGCGAGACATAATTTGATCTCCTGCCATTGACAAATCATACCCAGCTGAGCGAGTAGCTTTAGCTAATAGCAATTACGTACATGAAGTGATGTCTTCTATTAGACTATTTTATTCCCGCACGTTTCCGGAAATAAAGGAAGACGAAACTTTTTCCCAAAGGAAAGGCGACACCGTTTTAATAACGTTGTTCTAGTACTAGTAATGTTATTTGTTGACTTATTCTGCTGTAGAATCTCTGGCAAACAAGCTCTTTTTTGCAAACAGACAAAGTTCTCCTTTCACCAGAAAAACAAAGCATAACTCTTAAGAAAAAAAAAATTCTCTCACATTTTGAGTTGGTTATCGAGGCTAAACAGGAACAAAAGAAACGATCACAACTTTTTCCTCCTTTCTTCTTCTGGATGAAAGAAAAATATCAGCAGCATCCAACATGTAGAAGAAAGGAGAACTGGATGAAATCCACCATCTTTTTTTGCACAATTTTTTTGTGAATGGAGGTGAAGAACCCAGGAGGACGTCTTCCACTATCATCTTCTTCCGACATCCACGGCGTCCGGCTGCACTTCCGCCACTGCAACTTCCTCCTCACCGCCATTGTCGTCGTCGTCGTCCAACGAGTCGTAGATGAGGTCGTCCTCGTCCAGACCGGAGGAGGCCAAGAGTTCCCCGTCTTCCTCCTCGTCCTCGGTTCGATCTTGGTCCTCCACGAAATCTATCCTCTCGAAGCTGCTGTCTCTTGCGGCCAGCGACACCGCCGAGTAGGAAGACGAAGAGGACGTCGACACTGACGACGTAGTTGACGAGGAAGAAGAGGCTGTCGAGTTGTCGTCGTTGTCTATCACCTCCTCCTCTCTCCGCCGCTGTTGATGCGACTGATGCGGCCGAGGGTGACGATGCTGCTGGGGTTGCTGTTGCTGCTGTTCAGCCTCGGCGTTGTCGTCCCCGCCGTCGTTGTTGTTGCCGCCATCGGTGTCCAGGGTGGTCTTGTTGTACAGCTCGCCGTAACAAAGTGGGCATGAATCCTATAAAAGAAACGGATGTACTGCATAGCTTTCTGTAGAAAATTATGCTATGTAGTATATAGCCCATGCATGTCTTCTGTATATCATCTGGGCTGCAGAATATCTGAACATAGTCCTCTCTCTCCCCCTCACCTGCACATAGAGCCACTTTCGCAGACAGACTCCGTGGAAGTAGTGGCGACACCGAGTAACTTTAGCCGTGGACGTCATTTCCTAAATGTGAAACGCAGATATGAATGAAATTCTTCACTGTGTGGTCTTAACAAAAAAGCCTCACTGTAGCAACATGACTGCGTGACAACTTGCCTAAAGTGGCAGTTGTCTGTCAACGTCTCAACGTAACAACATATTTGACACATACAGTATTCAGGTACGTAAAAAACCTTAAAAATAAATACTTTGATTTTTTTTCTATTAATGAACCATTAACAATTTTTGTCTACGGAAGCTATTTGTTATTTCTTGCGTTTTAAAAAGTAATGTAATTTTAAAAATCATAATGACTACTTCGAACACACCAAAGAAATATGAAGGCATTCAGATTATACTCGTAACAGACATGCTGCACTCAGTATAATTGTGCGGTCGATCCTCGTCACCTGGTAGCAGATGGCGCAGACGTCGTTGTGGCTCTCCAGCTGGTCCCTGGTGGCGTCCGGCAGCGAGTTAATCTTGGCCACCGCCGTCCGACGCTTCATAAAGGTCTGCCAACCGGCCTTGGCCTCCAGCCTGGAAAGATGCAACACAAAAGGAAGATTAATTTGGAGAACTGAGAGTACGTACGTAGATGGTATGAAAATCTGAGACGCTTTTTCAGGATCCACATTAAAAAAGTACATTCACTACCAACAGATGCGACCTTCTTAGAAGCATCCTTTGAGAAAGGGGGGAAGAGGGAAGTTTCATCATCAATGATTAAAACACATCCTGGAAGCAGCGGCTTTTTTTTTACAACTTGGAGTAAATTCCTCAATATCGTACTATGTACTTTAATCACGAAGACACTTGATGCGTCTCCCCGCACTCAACTCACCAGATGTTGCAGTAGGCGTGGATGAGCATCATAAAGGCGCGGATGGTCCCCCCGGACTCGAAGACGAGAATCCATCCGCCGTTGAAGAAGAGGAAGACGGCGAAGCAGAACTCTACCGAGTTGCCCGTCGCCTTCACGTAGTACACGGCGTCATCAAGCATCTCCCACATGCCGTCCTATTATACGTTCGGTAGGAGGTCCAGGAAGACGACGTATAATTAATATTCCGGAAAAATTAATGAAGCAACTGCCTTAATGCTCACGTGCACCAACCTGGTAGATCTGGTCGTACAGAAAGAGGAGGTAGACGGAGACAGTGACGGCCACCTTCACGATGACCTCCACGCAGAAGGCGGACACCGCCAACAGCCAAGTGCCCACCGGAAAAGCCTGCAAAGTGACAGGTAATAAGAGAAAGCTCTGCTGAGCAATTTTTCAAACAAGGTGGTTTCAATCTTTTCCCACTTTTTAAGCAAAAATTGCATTGCCTACTACATGCAATTTTTAGTCATTCTCACCTGCCAGAGGTGCACCATGAGTGCGACTGGCGCGAGGACTAGGAATGCGCAGATGAAGAGCGCCCTGGCGTGTCTGCGCCGGCTGTTGTAGTTACGGCCAGCGCTCAGGCTCATCAAGACGGGACTGACCATGTTGTGGATGAAGTGGAAGAGGGCAGTCAGCAGGAGGCAAAGGTTCTTGCACAGGCGGACGAACCTGGAAAGAGCAGAAAAAAATGTCTGAATAGAAACCGCGCGAACCTCCTTTTCCTCCTCTCTCACTCACCTCTTGTCCGGCTCCAGGCTCGTCAGTCCGGTCTGCAAGGCCAGGACAAAAAAGAGGACGGCCGACACCGAGGCCACGGACTTCTCGTCCGCGTCCTCCCCGGCGCTCCCACCGTCAACGCCCGCCGTGAGCACCGCGTGGAAAAAGGACCCGACGTGGTGGCAGACGGAGGAGACCACGCTAGTCATGCCCAGGACAGCAATGATGGTCTCGGAGCCTCGGGTGGCCAGCCTGCGCGCCAGGGACGCTGCCGCTTCCGCCAGCGCCGGCAGGGCCATAGCCGGGAGCACTGCGGAGGGCCACAGCGAGACTTGGTACAGGCTGAGGCACTCCGTCACGAGCTGCAGACCGACCCTGGTGACCCAGAAGGTCCTGAGCAGAGACGGCACCCTCAGGCGGGCCCATTCCGTCTCCAGGAAGACGCTCAGGCCGAAATTAAGCACTAGTTGGCGCTTGCGCCTGCAATTATTACAGTTCGGAATTCATGAATCTATAAATGGTTGAAAGGCACCTTACGAGAATGTCTCCACAAACCTGAAGGTTGAAGTCAAAGAGCGCAGCGCTTGGCCTCCAACGGAGTAGAAAATCCAGAGCATCAGCAGTGTGGGCAGGGCCTTAAAAAAATAGACATTCATACAGGAGCAGGACATCCAAGGACAGCGGATCCCTTACAAGGCTGAGCAATGAGGAGAGCTCCAGCACGTGCGTGGGCACTCCGACTATGGCCAACAGATTGGGCGAGAGCATGGAGAAGGTGACGGCCTTGGAGACGAACTCCCGGTTGTCGAAGTGCACGCTCAGCAGGGAGGAGAGCACCAGACTCACGGACGTCTGCACTAGATAATTCGCCAGGATGGCCCTGCGTAGAGCAATACAGAGCAATGATGTAAAAAAAAAAATAGCATAAGGCGAACTATCTACTAAAATCTCCAATAGCATAAGGCGAACTATCTACTAAAATCTCCAATCTGCCCCGACCTCTTGTCCAGCGCCAGCGAAGAGATGAGCGACGACGACGACAGCATCCTGTGCAAGAACCACTCTGCGTTGGCAGGATCCGCCCCCGCCTGCTCCGCCGCCTCCAGCTGCGACAGGGTCTCCGTCAGGATGCCGTGGCTGGCGTAGGACAGGGGCAGGCACAGCACGGCGATCAGGTAGCCGTACAGGACCAGCAGCTGCCTGAGCGACAGGGTGAGGACGAGGGCGGCCCCCGCGTAGGCCAGGGTGCCCAGCAGCAGGTTCAGCAAGTAGTAGGGCAGGACCGCGGCGTCCGCGCTGCCGCCGTACAACCTGCACCAGGAGAAATGAAAAATGATGCATTTCTTTTATTGCTATTATTATTATTGCACTTCTCACCTAGTGTAGACCTCCTCCCAAGCCCTGGATCCCTCCGCCTGCGCCTGTGCCGCCGCCTCCAGGGTGGCGGAGAAGTTGGCCCCTTGCGGCGCCTCAGTCACCCTGATCCTCTGGCCGTCGTCCGTCGTCAGGGTGGACGTAGCCGCTAGGGACGCCGCGGGGGCGCCCGCCGCGCCGGACTCTTGAAATATCGGAGCCGTCAGCGACAGGTCCTGCATCAGGATGCTGTCCATCATGTAGAGCGGGGGCAGCCTGAGCGCGATCTCCAGGCCCCTGCTGGGCAGGCCTAGGTACAGCTGGTCTCCCATGGCTCCCGGCGGTTTACTGAGGATTTTGAGAGGCTTTTCCTTGAGGCCGCGACCTCGACTGGGAGGAGGTCGCAAAAAAACGAGGTCGGGGGGTGGGACTCACAATCTGGCACAAGATGTTTTCGCTTTTCTTCTCTTCTTTTCTGCGTTTTCTATCCTTTCCTGCCGTTTTGCTGCTGCACTTGTTTAGTGCTGCTGCTGCTGCTGCTCTCTGCCTCTGCCAGTGCTGGAGCAATTGGCTAGTGATAGACACAGTTCTGACTCGAATCAAAAATACTCATACTACAAGACTTTTTTACGCATTAGCTACAAAAAAAACTTAGAAGCGTCTGAAACTTTACTTCAAGATTAAGACATTGTACAAGATAGACATAATTTTCTTCAAAGACCTGTCTCGTCCTCTTCCTAATCTGTCTCCTGATTATCCCTATGCGCCTTGCGCCGGAAGATTGCCACTCCACTCCACTCAGCACTCACGCCTTCTCTTCTCTTCTTCGTCGTCAAACTTCTCTCCCCTCCTCCCCCTTGACCCACGGAAGTCTCGGACCTGGAAAGGAAAAAAAGTTGGACTGTTTTTGTAGAACCAAAATTTACTGCCGTCTTGAAGTCAAAGTATCTTAAAAGCAGGCTTGTGAACGGAGTTAAAAAATGACCGCCGTTCAAGGAGTTAAGGCGTTTTTTAACCGCCTAAATGATAAACGCAGTCAAATTTTAAGCGCTAAATGCTAAACGCCAAAATTGGCTTTTCTAACGGAGTTTAAATTGGTTGGGTTTTAGAGCAAAGCTTCTCCCTTCCCCCCCCCCCTCGTCGCAGCTCGAGCTCGCTCGAAGACCCAACCAATCTTCAATTTTTCATTTTTTTAACGATAAACGCCCTGAGCGCCGATACCGCTGTTGGCTGTGAACGATAAGCTCCTGAACGGAGAGAAATTTTTGAGCTCCTTTAGCGCTTAAACGCCTATTTTTCTTGAACGCTCACAAGCCTGGTTTTGAGCCACTGTGAAGCCGAATTTGGTGGAACTGCCGTCACGCTAAATTCGTCATTTTGACCTAGTTAAGCTGCAATAATCTAAGCTCACATGTCTAGTATTTTAACTGCCGTACTAGGTCGTATACTGTCAATTTTATTTTCCCCCACGTGAATGTTTTATATGTGAGAAAAAAATGTAAAGTTTTTTTTTATAAAGTATTAAAAAAGTTATTATGCTTGAACCCTTGAAACATGTGACATATGTACCGACGAGGCAAAGGGCAAGTCTGGTCGGGACATCAAACTTCAAATAGTTTAATTTTTCACTCCACAGTGGCGGACTCGTACGCGTCGTGGCCGTGGGACGCCATCACGGAGGGCGGGCCCTCCCCGGGCAGCTACCACTCCTGCCTAGAGGTGGACCCCGGGGAGCAGGGGGACTTCCTGGGAAAGTACTGCCTGGTCATGCCCATACTCATACCGAGGCTGTCGGCCGGGAAGGGAGGGGTGGCGAATGACACCTTGGAGGACAGGGAAGTCCCGACGCTGCTGGAGCCCGGAGTCCCGACGCTGGAGCCCGGAGTCCCAACGCTGGAGCCTGGGTCCGGAGACAGCAGGGGCCTCCTCCCGGTGCTGCTGCCGCCCTACTCGGACGTGGCCTTGTCCTCCCCGCTCATCCAGGTCTGACTTGTCGCATCCCCCTGGCTACGTGGCACAGAGATGATTGCCTACAACGGGACTCGGTCATGTAGTGTACCTACACGTATTTCGAGATTCGACTGTACCTACTCCTCCTACTCTTCATTATTATAGCTGGAGGTTGCCAACAAGGCCTTGGGCATGTGCGTGCCCAGCTCCTGCTCCGACGAGGAGGTGCAGGCCGAGATCCTGAGGCCCATCGCCCTCTCTTCCTTCTCGGACGCCTACCTCAACGCCTTCGTCGTCTTCGGGTGCAACTCGGACGACGACTCGCCCGACCTGGACGCCGGGGACATCGCATACATGTACGGTACAGTAGGACTCAGACATAGGGACGCGTATAGAAAAAAGATGGTGGGCAACAGCTCTGCAAAGAGCCATGAGCAAATTGAAAAAAAAAAGTAATTTAAGTGGCCTTTGCAAGGTTTATGTAGATTTTTTCACAAGCCATACAAATATTAGTTTAATCATTTTACGTTACTTAGGGAGATATTATAGGTCAAACTTCTGCCTGGATAGATGGGTGCACATCACGTGACTAGTACAGCCTGTCTTCGTTCTCTTTTTCTCTTGTACTGCCCACAGGCAGAGTAGGCAGACAGGTGTGCCGGTAGGCTCAGTTTTGTGACAATGGTCTGTAGACTTTACTAAAATTAGTAAAGCTACTGATAACTGTAAAGCTCTTTGATCGCCCTTCGCAGTTCTGTCCTCTCAGCCTTCGCCGCCTTGATCGTGGCTGGCACCATCCTGGACCTGTGGAATCTCTTGAGGCCACAGAGCAAGAAAGGTACAGTCAGAACTCGCTGGATTGGGAGACTAGCCTACGTATATAGTACAGTAGAAAATCCCCATTTAATTGGAAAATTTTCTAGCAATCAGACTCCGACCTGGCATGATTACCTCCTTGTTTTGACTGTATTTCTCTTTCTCCTCCTCCTCCTCCTCCTCCTCCTCCCCATCCAGACTCCTCTATCGGCAGCAGGTTGCTGCTGGGATTCTCCTGCTACGGCAACTGCCGTCGTCTGCTGGACACCACCAAGAGGCCCGGTCAGATCCCTTGTCTGGACGGGATCAGGTTTCTATCCATGACCTGGGTGCTCATCCTGCATGCTCAGGGTAGGTGCCATACGTACTATTAGTAGTAGTCCTTTTCTATACCAGGTTGTAGCCTAGATATGAAGTTATAATCAACTCTGTAGTACATACGTAGTAAGCAACAGTATTTTTCATTGTTCTTTATATCCTGCCTCTGCTATACTAAGATATCTTTCATGAAAAGCTGCTTGGCTGAAACCAAAGTTTTTTTTTTATTTTTTCCTCTCCCTATATTTCAGGCTACGCCACCTACTCATCCATCTGGCCCATCAGGAACCAGCATCAAATGTACCCTGAGGTGCCTAAATATAAATAATATGCAACACAAATCCCAAGATCAAGTTTCGGTTATTATTTTCCAGTTCCTGAATCACTTCTGGGTGAGAACCACCCTGAACTTGATCCCCAGCGTGGACTCCTTCTTCCTGATCGGCGGCTGCCTCCTAGGATACCTCACATTCAAGGACATGGACAGGACCAAGGGATGGATCAATCTGATCCTCTTCTACACCCACCGATATATAAGGTGGTCAATCAATTTTTATACGAGCTGTTGATTTTTTCTTTGTCTTAATCGTTCTTATTGGTGACTGTAACCTGCTGAAATGGACATGTGTAGTTTCACTGCCCGACAGGCTGACCGGCGTGTACCTCATCGTCATCGGCTTCTTCGCCACCTTGTACATCTACTTCGACTTCGGCGTGTACAACCACGTGGAGCAGATCATCGTGAAGCCGTGCCAGGAGTCCTGGTGGAGGAACATACTCTACATCAACAACTTCTACCCGGAAGACGTCCCAGTCGTGAGCTTCCTGAAACAAGAACAAGGTTAACGTTCTAAAGGCCTCCGGTACCAGTGTCCGTTTGCCAAATCAGTGCCTGGGCCACACCTGGTACCTGTCTGCGGAGATGCAGATGTTCGTGGCCACGCCGCTCCTGCTGCTGCCCATGTGGCACCTGGACAGGAGGTTCGGGGCGCCGGCGGCGCTGGGGCTGTGCCTCGGGGTCCTGGCCGTGTTCTGGGCCGCCATCGCCGGGCTGTCCGCCGCCAACGACTGGACCAGCAGCTCCTTCCTCGTAGAGTGAGAACGTGCTGCTCTAGCTCTGCTACATAGTAGGATACATTAGCAAAATATGGTAGAACTTGGACATATACAGCTACACTTTACTGTAAATAATTGGCAATCAGGGGCAACTTGACCATGTTGAAGAAATTTACAATATCGATGTTTCACTGTGTACATGCAGTAGATCTACCGTATGTATTGTTGACCACGTGGGTGACTGTGATGTCTCCTGGCAGCGAGAACGGCTTCGGGGAGTTCTACTACCCTCGCCCGTACACCCGGTGCCCTCCGTACATCATCGGCATCGGACTCGGCTTCATCCTCAACCGCACCAGGACCAGGAGGGTCAGGCTCAACCCGGTGAGGGTAGAACTTTCTTCCTGGTAGGTAACATACATTTTGTACTAGTAGAGAACAAACTTTCCGGGTCCCAGATCCTGGTGACGTCCCTGTGGGCCGCCGCCCTGGCGACGGGCCTGTCCGTGGTCTACGCCCTGGACACCTACGAGCACATGGTGTGGGGCACGCAGCCCTCCGACGCCGCCAACGTGCTGAACAACACCCTGAGCCGTTCGGCCTGGGCGCTGGCCCTCGGGTGGCTGGTGTTCGCCTGCCACCACGGCTACGGCGGCTTCGTCGACCGCCTCCTCTCGTGGGAGGCCTTCGGCCCCCTGGGCCGGCTGGCCTTCAACGTCTACCTGCTGCACTACCCGCTGCTGCCGCTCATCTTCGCCCAGTTCACCTACCCGGTCGTGCTCTCCCACTGGACGGTGGTCAGTGTGGAATAACACAAAATTTTATGCTTTCTTTCTCCTCATCAAGCGTCAGGATTGCGACACCCTGTGCAGTATACAGGTCGAGAAAGGTTTCAAGGTGCATTCCTGGTATGTTTTTTTCTTGTTCCCACAGGCGTTCGTGATCCTCTTCACCCTGTCGGCGTGCCTGGCCGTCGCCTTCTTCCTGTCCGTGGGCTTCGAGATCCCGATCATCTCTTGCGAGAGGATACTCGTCTCGGAGGCCGCCAGGAGGCTCTCACGGCGGCCTCGAGAACAAGGACATTAAAATTTCGGCCCAACCCGATCAAGAAGTGGTCAGGTTAAACACTTCAATGTGGCTAAAAATGGGCATAGTTGTTGTCCTTTGTTGGTGGGCTATTAGAGTATATGTGATTTTTTTAACATACACAAAAGTCTATGTTTGGTGTGCCAGAAGGTATCCTCAGTCGGTGGCTATAAAGATGTAATTTTAGCTATTTTGAGGCCTTTGTTACATATTCACCTTATTACAGTTTACAACATATATCAAGGTGTCGCTGTATTTCGTCATAATAAATAACCAAGATTTACTACGTATTTTTTTCACGCGCATTTCCTTTTTGTTGAACGAAATTTCGCGTTTTCTCCTTCCTTTCTTCCTTTTCTTCCTCTCCCATTTTCGAGTCACTTTCTTTCCGGGGGGAGGCAGAGGGGAGGAGGAGGAGGAGGAGGAGGAGGAGGAGGAAAGGAAGGAAATGGGCGATCCTGGAAGTGGAGTGAAATGACGGGAAGAGGAGGAGGAGGAGGAGGAGTGCCTTGAAACCCTCCATCCAAACACAAATTCATGAAGGGAGGAAAGGAGGAGAAGAGAATGAGGCAGACTCTCGTCAGACGATTTGGGAAAACAAAGGTTGGGTCGGGGAGGGGAGGAGAGGAGAGAGAGAGAGAAATTCGTATCATTTGTTTTTTCCACTCTTCTCTCCGATTTTTTTTTCTTGGGTGCCTTGGGGTGCAGATATAAATACATTATTTGTTCTTCAAGGAAAGAAAGAGAGAAACAGTGCTTTTTAAGGGAAAACACACGTGATGGCTGAGGAACTACAGTACACTAGTACACGTAAGTTCGAATTTATGTGTGTGTGTGTGTGTGGCTTAGGAAGAGATAAGAATCTCTCTCTTGTCTGGACGCTCTTCTCGTCCTTCTCTTCCTCCTCCTTCCTCCTCCTCCTTCCTCCTCCTCCTCCTCCTCCTCCTCCTCCTCCTCCTCCTCCTCCTCCTCCTCCTCCTCCTTTGCATGCATTCGAACCGCACACAACCCAACCTCCTCCAATTTTTAGTCCAGACGTGGGTTGTAGTAGTTCTACTACAAGTAGTGGGGCACCCATAAACTTTTGAGCAGCATGCCCATTTCTTTGCCGGGCCCGCACGTTGAGTGAGTGGGACGAGAGAAGGAAGGAGTGAAAGTTGCTCCAAGGAAAAAAAGGGGGATAAAAGGAAAATTGCCAATTTACCGTATCTAGCCAGACAGACATACTTTTTTTAGCATGAACGATAGTGAAAAAAAAATCCTCTTTTTTTCCTCGGATAAAAACCGTTGGTTTTTTTGCGATTTAAGAAGAGAGCAATCATCATATTATCAACAAAGATGCATTTGTCATACTTCTTTTTGTACGTACGTACTTCCTCGAAATGTTAAAATTTCCTGATTTTTTTCCTTGCAAATTTCGCGGTTTTGCGGTATCTTTTAATATTTCGGGGAATGAGGTAACTCGACACATCCGAGACAAAATCACATTTTGTAAGTGATCTGGTAAGTATTTTATATATATACCGGTATACCCATACCGTATATAAAGTCAACAAACAATATACTCGTACATTGGGCACGCATAAAATATTTTTTACACCGAATTTTGGAAAAAGGAAAGGCGTGCTTTATAAAAATTGCATAAGCAAGAAAAATATGCATTTTGCCAAGAAGATGAGAGAAGGAGGGAAGAGAGAGAAAGTCTTAATTTCTGCGGAGGAGGAAGAGGAGGAGGAGGAGGAGGAGGAGGAGGAGGGAATACTCCAAACATATTTTTTCCTGTCCGGCTAGGCAGAGAGGGAAAAAGATGTTCTTTTGCCCATATCTCCAAGCGAGAGAAAGGGTGGCACCCATATCGTAAAAAAAAATAATGGAACTCTTGGTCGGCATCCAAGACAAAGAAAGAGAAGATTGCGACATTGGTTGGGCTCCGCAGATCTTGAAGGTTGCAGCAGGAAATTAGGGAGGATTCCGTTCGTATCATCCGTAGTTTTCTTTCCTCTTATGGACATAGGAAAGAAGATTTTGACCTTATTTTTATCTTTTTGGTAAACCACAGTGGTCAAAACAAAAATAAGCACAATTTTAACACTTTTTAGCACTTTTACACTTTACTCCTCAGGTATTTACACAAATCCGTATAGCAGCATTTAAGGGGCTGAAGATGCACTTCTTATTGCTGTACAGTATTTCTTGTTATCAACATCTTAATATTTTGCATTGTAGTTTATTGGCAAATTACGTATCAAAGCTTAGATTTCCTGGAAAATGCAAGAAACAATGTAATGTTACCTTAATAATCTGCCCCCTGTACTATGTACTAACTACACAGTTCATGAAATATTGCAAAGTGAGAAACTGTTGAAGATTCTTGCAATCAACCAGAGACAACCAAAGAGGCGTTGGTGGTGGTAGAGCAAATGTTTATTTGAATTTGGAAGAAAACTGGTAGATTTGCCTTAGATTGCCTATAGATTGTTCAGGTAAAAAATGTTGCCTTTAGCTTAGTGTAAACACAAATCCTTCTGGACTGGCCATACGAGCTCATATTTTTTTCTACACATAGTCAGGGTATGCCATGCATTTTATACCCATTCCTTGTTTGCCAATTAGGTCAATGTTAAAAAGCTTCTTCCGCTAGTGCGGACAGTTATTTTATGAAAACACAAAGGCAAAAAAAGAGGCTTAGTTCTGTACATGTACAGGCTTGCAGCCTGTCAGTGGGTCATCTTCTAGTTGCAGTCTGGAACGACGGCGGGGTCGTCGCATCCCTCCGTGGCAGGATGGTACACCAAATCGTCTTCGCACGTCTGTTCGGGGGGAGGGGGGGGGAGGGGAAGAATGAAATTGTCAGGTCAGAGAGAGCTGCATCGTGAGAATATTAAATCCTTGCAAAAAAAAAAACCGGTTTTGACTTGCACAAGGTTATTTTGTGAGAATTATCTGGGTAAATACGGATTATGTTTGAGCCTGTGTAAGCCAAAATTTGACCCCGAATCTGTGTGAGTTAGGCATAAGGACAACCGATGCTTTCGATTGATTGTAAGATTGTAATTCTTACTTTACCTCATCAGGCACTAGGTATTTGTCAC
>JAAUYM010173739.1_pt1 | contig 17089 bp, 6 predicted proteins | sample 7278001 | NCBI WGS metagenome assembly JAAUYM01 (sample SAMN14350224, study PRJNA611818) | marine sediment metagenome | isolation source: surface marine sediment (1.8m) | place: French Polynesia: Moorea | collected 2018-08
CCACCAAGACGGCGGTTTATGTGCTCTTGCGCGGCTTTCCTGGCACCGAGATTTTGATTGTTATCGGTGTATTCATGATCTTTTACGGCATTATTTATGCGTTGCTGGAAAATGATATGCGTCGCATCCTGGCTTATAGCATTATTAACCAGGTTGGTTTCATGGTGACAGGTATTGGCATAGGTACCGAAATGGCACTGAACGGTGCGGCTGCACATGCGTTTACCCATATCGTTTACAAGGCCTTGTTACTTATGTCTGCTGGTTCCGTGCTGTACATGACTGGCAAACGTAAATGTACAGATCTTGGTGGACTGGTACAGTCCATGCCCGTGACAGCAGTGTGCGGCATCATCGGTGCACTGGCGATATCCTCATTTCCGCTTACCTCCGGCTTTGTTAGTAAATCGATGATTACCCAATCATCGATAGATCAACATATCCTGTGGGTATGGCTGGCCTTGCAGGCAGCGTCTGCCGGTGTTTTCCTGCATGCCGGTATCAAGTTTCCATGGTTTGTCTTTTTTCAGAAAGACAGTGGTCTGCGCCCTGATGACCCGCCCTGGAACATGCAACTCGGTATGATCCTGTTCGCATTTGTCTGTCTGTTTCTTGGTGTCTTTCCTGATGTGCTGTATGCCATGCTGCCGTATCCGGTCAACTATGTTCCATACACGGCTGCGCATACTGTCACCCAGTTGCAACTACTGTTATTTTCAGGGCTGGCGTTCTTCGTGATGTTACCGTTGATGAAACGTACACTGACCATCAGTCTTGATTTTGACTGGTTTTACCGCAAGCTTGGTCCACAGCTTTTCATAAATATGATCCAGGTGTTGTCAGACGCCAAGCAGTTTGTGCTTGAAGAATTGCGTGTCATTCGCTCAACATCCGGCCTGTTTACACAGTCATTGTCTAATTTTTCACTGGCATTCAATATGAGCCTGGTGTTGCTGGTGTTCGTCATCTGCCTGATTTATTTACTTCTTTAGTAGTTATCTCCCCAATACAGGGTAGGTAATGCGTCAAGAAAATCCCTTTTCCGGTAGAAGACGACTGTCGCGTCTGTTGCTATCGTCAATGTTCAGGGATAGAACTCGTTATTGTAAAACCTGTAACGGAAAGACTCCGTTCACGGAAGGTATGTGCCATGGAAGGCGCGCTATATCTGTTTACGCTGCGATTAGCCTACTGGCCCGCATTCCTGCTATGCCAAATCAGGAAAGCGGGCAACACAATCATTGTCGATACCATCATCGCGATTAGCCCGACGGTAAGTAAAATGCCCATAGTGGCGGTGCCGGTATGAGCTGAAAAAGCCAGGTTGCCAATACTGCAAACGGTCGTCATTGAGCTGACAAATACGCCTCGTGAGGCACTGGTCATAAATATATTGCCTCCGTTGCTATGCTCATGACGAAAGCGATTGGCGATATGGATACCGCTGTCGACACCAATACCGAGTAATAAGGGTAGGCCAATAATATTGGCGAAATTAAATGGTAATCCCAGTAACAGCATAAATGTCAGTGTGAAAATACCACCAATTATTACGGAAATAAGTATCAACAAGGCATCTAACTTGACCTTGATTAACAGGAACAGCAATAGTGAAATGGCAATCAGCGCGTAAATGATGGCAGACTTAAAGGCCGTAATGACAGCTTCACCCGCTTCAACATTGATCACCGGCGCACCAATGATCTTGTCATTATAGTCCTGTAGTTCCCTTACAAATCTAATCATCGCATCATTATCAGAGAGATCATCAGCCGGATAGATTTCCAGTTTATAGTAGTCCTGCTTGAACCAGCGGCTGAGGACTTGTTGTGGTATGTCACTGGTATCAATGCTGTCAGCCGTGAGTGCTTTAGCCAGCGAGTCTATGCTGCCATCAAGATGTACTAATAACCGTTGTTCCAGGTCTTCAAGCTGATCGGATTGCATATTGCCAGTCAGGTTCTGAAGGTTTGCCTTTAGTAGTCTTACCTGTGCACTATCTATGTTTTCAAGCGCGCTGAGTTTTGAAAGTAAGGCATTGACTGCAGACACGCGTTGATTATGTTTAATCACCTCTGGTTGCGGGTAATCATCTAACTCTCCCAGCATCAGGTTTAGATCATCAACAATGAAAAGCTTGTCTTCCTGGTTCGCAGGGACAAGATCGTCAGACCATATTACCCTGTCAACAATATCAAGCTTCTTGATGTTACGAATATGCTCTTCAGCCTCGGCGCGGTCCGTGGTAATTAACACCACAAACCAGGGTGACGTTTCGCTATCCGCAAGTAAATCCTGATAGGTTTGTACTGATTCGTTCTCCGGATCTTGCAGGTTTAGTGTGTTACTGTCGAAACCGATTTGTTTTACAGTCGCCAGTGTTATTACGACTAGTACAAGAGAGGCCAACGATATATGTTTCGGATAGCGGTATGGCAGTTGACTCAGCCGCTGTAGAACAGGGTGTTCATGTGCTGGCCTTCTGTCATGCAGGGCACGATATTGTCTCAGGCTTAGTAGTGCTGGCAATAGTGTAAATGTATACAATAGACTGATGAACATACCGCTGCCGGCTATCCAGCCAAGTTCGGCAACGCCCTGGTAATCTGTAGGCATAAATGAATAGAAACCTATAGCGGTGGTTAACGCACAGAGAAATAACGACCGAAACATTTGCCTGAATGCAATAGATAAAGCACGACTATTGTCAGTTGTCAGTATTGATTCTTCGCGATAGCGCAACCCCAGGTGAATTGCGAAATCAATACCGAGGCCGATATACAGTACAGCAAAAGCAACAGAGATCAGGTTAAGTGTGCCAACAGTAGCTGCTGCAAACGCGGTGGTAGTAATTAAGCCCATGATCAGTGTGACAAGTGAGGCAAAGAATAACCAGATTGAACTCCAACCAAACATGAGTATCACTGTCACCATTACTAATGATGCAGCAATCGCGATGATATTTGCTTCGGAGACACTTTTTAATTCCTCGTAGGCCAGTGCCGTCGGTCCTGTTAGCCTGATACGCGTTTGTTCATTCTCAAGTTGTAGACGGTCAATTGTTTTATTAATGCGATTGATAGCAGCCTGCCCTGGCAGGAATTCGCCAGGCGCTTCCAGTGTTTGCGCAATAATAAATTCCCGGTAGACATCCTTGCTGGCCGTATCCGCACTGATGAGTCGTTGCCACGAAACCTGGTACTGCTGTGACTCCAGTGCGCGGTTGATTTCCAACAGCAACGGATCAAGATCAATTTCTTCTCCGTCCTCAATGGCTTGAAGAGCGTCACTGAGCATGGAGAATAAGCCGCGCAGAGTTTTATCTTCCAGCAGGATGCCAATGAATGGTTGAATGGCAGCCAGCTGGTCGGCAAGATCGTATAGCTCTGTTTCCTCCATGAAGAGGAAGGCAGACTGTTGAAAGAAGGGTAGCGCTGCCGGGTAGTAAATATCATTAAGCAGCACAGGATCGGTTAACAATGCCTGGTAGAGTGTCAATGCACTCGCGCGCGCCGCGTCCGGTGTGCTGGCTTCGACCACGATCACTACGTTGTCCAACGTCTCGGTAAACACCCGCTCGTATTCAATATCAAGCTGTCGCCATGATAAATCTTCCGACAACATATCCTTGGTGTCGGTGCTCATACCGATGTGATTGATGATGAAATAAATTGAGTAACCGCATATAGCCAATGCCAACGCGATGACGACAAAGCGTAAGCGCTGAACCAGCTCAACCCAATGATCTATGAGGCGACTGATGAGCGGTATTTTCATGTCGTTCCTGTTGTTTGAGTAAACCGTTTGGTTTACTCAGGCTAGACGCGAAAGACGTATTCCTTACCAGCCTCTCGTTCTATATCTGGTGGATAGCTTAACCGCTTGTCATCATAGTACTGACGGCGATGATCGCCTTCTGCGGCAGCGTTATAGGTTACATATAATACCCGCCGTTGTGCATCAGTCAGGTTAGGACCGGAGCGATGTGGCGCAAATGAATCAAAAAACACGGCATCGCCAGGATTGGTGATGACGGCCTCGTAGTCCAACGCATCTTCATCCAGCGGCTTCCATTGCTCACCAATAAGTCCCTTGTCATGGTAACCTGCAGCCATTTCCAGGCATCCATTTTCAACGGTTGATGCATCGATGCTAACCAGTGCAGTAATGTGTAGCTTGGCATAGCGGTCCCAACCGGCCTGCACATCCTGGTGGGCTTTGAACCCGTCACCGCCAGGAAGCTTGAAATTGATCTTGTCCTTGAATAAGACAGCATCATCGCCAAACAGTTGTGAAGTGACTTTCTGGATATCCCCATGAATAAAGAGTTCACTGAAACCCTGGTGAAAAGGTTCGATATCTTCCATGCGATTAAGGATTCGCTTGCCGGCATCCAGCTTGCTTTGTTCAAAATACATCATGTATTTACCGGGCACTTCGGGATATGCCGATACTTCTTCTGTCCATTCCGTTATCTTTTTCATCATATCCGCATCGTAAAGGTTCCTGACAAGCAGATAACCGGTATTGCGGAACTGTTCAATTTGTTCAGTGGATAGTTTCATAAGTCGATTGGCCTGTTACGTCTATTATTCAAGCAGGCGTATTATAAAGAAAATGGCTTGATTTTAAATCTGATTGAATTGCCTGTAGGGTTAATAATGCCTTTTTATAGGCGCGCCCAAGTATTAATAACGATGTGATTTGTGATGGCCTGAACAGGCAAGAAAGCGCAAACCGAACAGGTTTCGGCCTACCAAGCATGTCCGTGTAACGAACCACCGCCGGAGGAAGCGTGGTAACGGCTTCATCGGCGATGCTACGTATCACAATAAAATCGAGTTTCATTTTTGTTGCCAATCCGCCTACGGCTGCACTTTCCATATCCACAGCGTCCGCCTGGCTAAGTGCATGCAGGCGCGCTTTCTCCTTGTGACTAGCTATGATTTTATTACTTGAATAAATTGCAGAATTGAATACTCGCAGTTGTGTAGAGCTTAATTCCACGAGCAACTTTTCCTGCCATTGCTTATTGCAAGTAAACTCACCATCGTCACTTAATACCTTGTCAGCAATCAGCAAATCACCGGAGTGCAGTTCTTCGTTGATTGCGCCAGCGACACCCCAACTTACCAGTGCTTCGGCCCCGTGCTTGATTAACGCTGCAGCTGCATTTAATGCATTGTTATAGCCCATGCCGCCAAGACAGATGCTGACTCCGGGAGCTATTTCGACCGGGTAATGAAGTCGCAAAGTTTGGGTTGCCAGACAGGCAGCCTCATCAGGCAAGGCCGCTATGATACCAATATGTTTCAAGATCCGGCGTTCAGGAGATTTCTATAGCGCGCCAATGCCCACAGTGGAAAGTACTTGGTGTAGCCATGATACTTCAGGTAGAAAACACGCGGGAAACCTGGCGCCGTGTACCACTCATCATGCCATTGACCATCGTCGCCCTGGTTATCGACCAGGTATTGCACGCCGCGCTTGACCGTTTCACTATGTGCTTCTCCAACTGCAAGCAGCGCAAGTAGTGCCCATGCTGTTTGAAACGACGTGCTTGGAAATGGCCTGGGATGACGTGGTGGGTAATAGCTCTCATTGCTCTCGCCCCAGCCGCCGTCCTTGTTTTGCATTTTTTCCAGGTACTCGACTGCGTGGCGAATATAGGCAGATTGTGGATCCTCTTTTGCCAGTTCAAGCGCGGTTAACACTGACCAGGTGCCATAAATATAGTTGGTGCCCCAGCGTCCAAACCAGGAACCGTCTTTTTCCTGTTCTTGCTTAAGATACTCGATGGCATCCTTGATATTACTTGCGTACTTGTTTTGGTCTGCGAGGCACATCAGTGCAATAGACCGTCCGGTCACATCCGCAGTCGGTGGATCCAACAGCGCGCCATGGTCTGCAAATGGAATCGAGTTAAGATAATACTGGGTATTGTTGACTTCAAATGAACCGAAGCCGCCGCCTTTTGACTGCATGCCGGCAACCCAGTTGGCTGCGCGTTGAATAGGTTCTGAGTATTTTCCCTTACCGGTAATATGCATCGCCCAGGCAACCATGGATGTATCATCCAGGTCCGGGTAATGATAGTTACTATACTGAAAGGCCCAGCCACCACCGGCCAGGTGAGGGCGCGGAATACGCCAGTCGCCGGGCTCATCGCTAAGCTGTCGCTCTTTTAACCAATCCAGCGCATGCTCCGTTTCGGTTGAACAGCTTTCATCGGTCTCAAGTAGTGCCTGGCTGGCAAGGCAGGTGTCCCATACTGGTGACAGGCAAGGCTGGCAGTAAATGCTGTTTCCACGTCGGGCCAGTAGCGCGTCAATTGCCTGTCTGGCCTGAATCACTTTTGGATGATCTTTTGGATATCCCATTACAATTAGCGATTCATAAACATTGACCATCGCCGGAAAAATTCCACCTATCCCGTGTTCCTCGTTCATGCGTTCGAGAAACCAGCGCTTGCAGCGACGAATGGAATAGCAGCGTATAAACTGCGGAACCAGTTTTTCAACCAGTCTTCCCATATGGTCAAGTATCAGAAAGAAACGACCAAGTGGTGTTTTAATCTTGAAGTAATTTTGTTCGTCTTCTGGTGGCACAGCAAATAATTCGCGAATGTCTATGCCACGTGGGTTTGCTGCCTCGGCTTTCATTGTGCACAGAACAAATAGCGGCACCATCACAGTACGTGACCAATAAGAAACCTTGTCGATATGAAACGGAAACCACTTGGGCAGAATAATTACTTCTGCTGGAATGAAAGGCGTGGCGCGCCAGGGTACCTGCCCAAACAATGCCATGGTAATACGGGTAAACACGTTACTGTTGGCGGCACCACCATGATTAAGAATCATGTTCCTGGCTCTTACCATGTGTTCCTCGTGCGGATCATCACCGGCAAGCTTAAGCGCGTAGTAACATTTCACTGTACAACTTAGATCCATATCACCACCGGTAAACAGTGGCCAGCCACCTTCTTCGTCCTGCATGTCACGCAGGTAGATAGCGATCTTTTTCTCCGTCTCGTCGTCAATCTCGCCAACGAAGTGGTTCATCAAAATGTATTCAGCGGGTATGGTGCAATCGGCCTCCAGCTCATAAATCCAGTGGCCGTCCTCCTGCTGTTGTGCCAGTAAGCGTTCCTTGGCCGCGCTGATAGTATCGGTTAAACGCGACAGCAGGTTTGCACTTCGAATCTCTTCGTTGTGTTCCGATCTGGCGGCGTCGGTATGGCTATCAAGGGTCATTAATTTGGAATCCGGTTTGGCGAGGTCAGGGGAGAGCAGTCATAAGTTAGTTATGGTTAAGCTGAAAAACGTTTCAGGTAACTGGTTTTCTCTCTATCCCTTGTATTTCAATGCTTTCAGAGTGTCGCATGATTGTCAGGCTTAGGCAAATTTCTACCATGGAAATCAAACATAAGTCGCAAAATCCGGTCCCGTTTAACAAACAGGCTGGTTAGAAAGACCGTTGCCTTGACGCTGCGTCGCGTAATCTTTACCTCGTTGCCAGTGGTAAAGTCAGGATGCTGACGAATCTTGTCCAGCGTCAGCACGGCCATGCCCAACGCCCACAGGCAAAAGCGTCGTAAACCGGTTTCTTCACGCGGAATATTGAGTGTATAGCGCAGCGCATTATCAAGATGACCGTGAGCTACACCGAGCAGCTCCAGCAGGGCAGGCTCAAAACCGGGTGCGTTCTGACCAGGCAGTTTGCTGGTGATATCGACGCCGTGACGGGAAAAGATGTCTCTCGGCAGCCAGCATGCACCGCGGTGATGATCTTCCCAAATGTCCTTGAGTATATTGGTCATTTGTAAGCCCTGGCCAAACGACACAGCCAATTTCATCATTTCTTCTCGTTGTGCGTCGATAGCAGCTGAGTAATCACAAAACAGTTCCGTTAGCATTTCACCGACGACACCGGCGACGTAGTAACAGTACTGGCTCATGTCATTCAAATCGGCAACGCCATCAAGGGTTTCGGCATCCTGGTAGCGTGCCATCCCATCGGCCATGATAGCGACGCAGCGCTCCAGTGCAGCCCGCTGGCGACTGTTAAAACTATGGGTAATGCGAATAACCGGTTCAGTATTAGCAATCAAGTCATGTTCTGCCTTGGTGGCAGTGGGTGACAACTGCGGGAACAGGCCATTGGCGAAGCCTAGCGGGTCTGCAGTGCCCTTGACGACCTCGATGAAACGGTCGGCATATTCCCGCTTGGTTTCAGATGACATGTGTTTGTCATCCTCAATGGTGTCGGCTATGCGACACAACAGGTAGGCGTTAGCTACTACCCGTCGTAGAGGATCCGGTAATTGGGGAATTGTTAATGCGAACGTGCGTGAGACATCCTGCAGAATGTAATTCTGGTAGTCTTCATCGCTTTTAGTTGTCAGGAAAGTCGCCTGACTGGGCATGGTACAGTCCATATTCATTCATTCGTGCACGGACCTGAAACGAGGTGACGTGCTGAGATTCTGTTATAAGCCGGTTCCAGACCGCAAATATATAAAAAAATCACATGTTTACGGGGTTGAACGCCAAAAAAAATGATATTATTTCTGCATCAGACTGGCTTGTGACGCGCACATTACAATTCAAACAGGCTGGATGCAAACACCGAGCGTCATCAGCAGTTAGCAAACCCGGAATAAATACATAATTTAATAAGTAAAAAGTGAGTTCGACCCCATCTATTATCCGGCCTGCGAGCGCCCGGCCTGCAGGCAGTAGCGACGGTAGCCAATGGCTTTCCAGTCCCGTGGAACAGTCCGGCCATGAAAACTTGCCTGACTGGTTACGCCAGCTAGCCAGCCCTTTCACTGTAATTAACACTAAATCCACCCCGGCGCTTGCCCGCGGTGGTCTGATTTCATCTGCAGCTGAGGCAAGTGAAAATGCCAGCGAGCTGCTCGCCTATGTGCCGGCCCAGAGCATCCAGGCACTCGGTGATCAACAGTTCTGTGCAGATTATGGCGTCCGCTATCCATACATGACCGGTTCTATGGCAAATGGCATTGCCTCGGTGGAACTGGTAGAAGCCATAGCGCGCGCCGGGATGCTGGCTTCTTTCGGTGCCGCCGGCCTACGCTTGCAGGAAATTGAAGCAGCGATAAAGCGCTTACAGCAATCACTGCAGGATATACCCCATGCCTACAATCTGATTTACAGCCCGAATGAAAAAGGCCACGAAGCAGCCGTGGTCGACATGTTTATCAAGTACGGTGTTACCCTGGTCGAGACATCGGCCTACATGAAATTGACACTACCTGTTGTGCGCTACCGGGTTAACGGTATACACCGCGACGAGAGTGGCAATGTAGTCGCCCCCAATCGCATCATCGCCAAGGCATCGCGCATTGAACTGGCCACGAAATGGTTTAGCCCTCCACCTGAAAAGATGTTGGCTGAGCTGGTTCAACAAGGTCTCATCACAACAGAACAGGCACAGATGGCAGCTTCGATACCGATGGCACAGGACCTGACTGTTGAAGCAGATTCCGGTGGGCATACAGACAACCGTCCGGCGATAACACTGTTGCCCACCATGCTTGCGTTAAGAGACCAGTTACAGAAACAACATGGTTATCAGAACCCGCTCCGGGTCGGGGCTGCTGGTGGTATTTCTACGCCTGCTTCTGCACTCGGCGCTTTTGCCATGGGCGCGGCCTACATTGTCACGGGCACCGTGAACCAGGCTTGCCGCGAATCAGGTTCTTCGGACACTGTAAGGGAAATGCTTGCCCAGGCTGAACAGGCCGATGTCACGATGGCACCAGCCGTTGATATGTTTGAGATGGGAGTAAAGTTGCAGGTGTTGAAGCGTGGCACCATGTTTGCGATGCGTGGCAATAAGCTTTACGACATCTATAAACAGTATGCTGCGATAGATGAGATTCCAGCTGCAGAAAGAGAAAGATTGGAAAAAACCATATTCAAAATGCCCCTGTCTGAAGTCTGGCGTAATACCGAGACTTTTTTTAACGAGCGAGATCCATCCCAGGTGGAAAAAGCGCAGCAAGATCCAAAGCATAAAATGGCATTAATATTTCGCTGGTATCTTGGACTGTCATCGCGCTGGGCGAACGCCGGCGTTGAGGACAGGCAGGTCGATTACCAGGTCTGGTGTGGGCCGGCCATGGGTGCGTTTAATGAATGGACGCGCGGTTCGTTTTTGCAACAAACTGAAAATCGAGATGCTGTGACCGTGGCAATGAATATCCTGTTTGGTGCTGCTGTGCTGAGCAGGGCAAATACGTTAACCAAGCAAGGCGTGTCATTAGATGCAGATTTACTTCAGTACGCGCCGATGCCACTAGCAGAAATACAACACTACCTGGAAGACTAGAACATGTCCGGTGATAACGACAACAGTACTATGGTGCCACTGGCGATTGTTGGCATCGGCTGTCATTTCCCCAAGGCCAACAACCCGGATGCCTACTGGGCAAATATTCGCGAGGGTGTCGATGCGATTGGCGACATCCCGGAAACTCACTGGAAGGTCAGTGATTATTTTGACGATGACCAGACCCGACCTGACATGACTTATGCCCGGCGTGGCGGGTTTATCGATCCGGTTGATTTTAATCCGTTGTTATACGGCATGAGTCCTAACAACATCGAAGCGACGGATACAACGCAGCTGCTCGGGATGGTTGTAGCCCGCGAAGCTTTACTGGATGCAGGCTATGCGACGGCCAAAGACGCCGGTGATGGCCGTGAATTCAATCGAGATCGTACCAGCGTCATTCTTGGCGTTACGGGTACGCTGGAGCTGGTCATTCCTCTTGGGGCCAGACTGGGCCATCCCATTTGGCGTAAGGCATTAAAAGATGCCGGCGTAGATCCGGAAACAACCGAAGACGTTGTACAGCGAATTGCTGATGGGTATGTACCCTGGCAGGAAAATTCATTTCCGGGCCTGTTGGGTAACGTCGCGGCCGGCCGTATTGCTAATCGATTTGACCTTGGCGGCACTAACTGCGTTGTAGATGCTGCCTGCGCCAGTTCGCTTAGTGCAATACACCTGGCAGCGCTGGAGTTGAGCGCTGGTCGCGTTGATATGGCCATCACCGGTGGTATGGACACGTTCAACGATATTTTTATGTACATGTGTTTCAGCAAGACGCCGGCGCTTTCACCAACAGGCAATAGTCGACCTTTTGCTAAAGATGGCGATGGCACGATACTGGGAGAAGGTCTTGGCGCAGTCATCATGAAACGACTTGATGACGCAAAACGCGATGGCGACAAGATTTATGCGGTATTGAAAGGCATGGGGTCATCCTCTGATGGACGTGGCAATGCGATTTATGCACCGAGCTCAGACGGACAGACCAAGGCGCTATGGAATGCCTACCACGAAGCAGATGTGACACCGCGCAGTATCGAACTGGTCGAGGCGCACGGCACCGGCACATCCGTTGGTGATGCTGTCGAGGTGCGTGCCTTATCCGGCGTGTATTCGTCGGATAGTGACAAAGAAACCTGGTGTGCTATCGGTTCGGTAAAGTCCATGATCGGACATACCAAGGCTGCTGCCGGTGTCGCTGGCTTAATCAAAACTGCAATGGCCTTACAACATAAGGTGCTGCCTCCAAGTATCAAGGTCGATGAACCTCTTGAGATACTCGACCCTGGTTCTGCACCGATCTATCTCAATACCATCAAACGCCCGTGGATAAAGAAACTGGACACGCCACGCCGCGCCGCATTGAGTTCGTTTGGCTTTGGTGGCAGTAACTTCCATTGTGTATTGGAAGAAGCGCAAACAGAAAAAACAGACATAGACTGGGACGGCAATGTCCTGTTGCTCGCTGTGTGTTCTGAACATGTTCAAGGCCTGCTAGAGCAGCTACCTTCTAGTGAGATTTGCCAGTCCTGGGAAAACCTGCGGCTGTTTTGTTATGACAGTTGTCAATCGTTCGACAACAAACAGCAACATCGACTACTACTGGTTATCGAGAAAGAAAAGACTGATATTCAACAGTTACTGACTGAAGTGACTACCCGTCTACGCGATAGCGAAGCGAGTTCATGGCAATTCGGTAATGCTTTTTATGGTGTTGGCAAGCAGCAAGGAAAAACTGCCTTCGTGTTTCCCGGACAAGGCTCTCAGTATACTGGTATGTTGCGCGACATCGCTTGCCAGTTTCCCCAGTGTTTTGATGTGTTACAGCGTGCTAACGAAGCATTCTCTGAAGCCAATGATAACAAGTCGTTGACTGATATTATTTATCCAATACCGGTTTTTGATAAGGAAGCGCATAAACAGCAGGAAGAAACGCTGCGCTTGACGCAGCATGCACAACCGTCAATTGGCGCAGTAAGTCTTGGGGCTTACCAGGTTTTACATCATTTCGATATTGCTCCGGATGCAGCCATTGGACATAGCTATGGTGAGTTAACTGCATTACACGTTGCCGGCTTTTTCGGCGAGTCAGCATTTCATCAGCTATCGCGGCTCAGGGGTGACCTGATGGCACAAGGGGAGGGCGATCGCGGCTCCATGCTTGCCGTGGTCGCAGACTACGAACGTGTCAAAAAGTTACTGGATAGTAATGACATAAGTCTTGTCATTGCTAACCATAATTCACCGCAACAGGTAGTGCTATCTGGTGCAAGTGCAGAAATCGACAGGTTTAGTGACATTGCCAAAGCAGAGAAGATACGCACAGTCAGGTTACCGGTAGCGGCTGCTTTTCATAGCGAATTTGTGGCCGATGCGGCGAAACCTTTTGCCAAGGCAGTAAACGAGGTCCAGTTCCACAAGAACAGCATACCGGTGTTGTCCAACACCACGACCGAGGCCTACCCGGATGGTATAGATACGCAGAAAAAATTATTGTCCGAGCAATTGGCCAATCCGGTGCGCTTTGTAGAGCAAGTGAATCGTCTCTATGAAGAAGGCGTACGTACGTTTGTTGAAGTGGGTCCGGGCAAGGTGCTAACGGGTTTGATTGATGCGATTCTGAAAGACAAGCCGGTACAAACAATTGCGCTGGATGCTTCACAAGGTAAGCGCCAGGGGCAACTTGATCTTGCTTTAACATTAGCAACGTTGGCGGCAACGGGCGATAACGTCGCGCTGGATAAATGGGATGCTGCCTGTCAAACAATAGAAAGGCCCGACACCGATGCAAAACCAGCGCTAACCGTTGCGATTAATGGGGCAAACATCATGCAGACGCGAACTCAGCGTCCACCAAGACAAATTCGTAATGACACTATGACTAAAACAACCACTGCCGAGCAATCGCTGCAGCAAACTTCTAACGTCAATAATAAACCGGCAGACAACGCCGGTGTTGACAATGCTTCGCCACTGCTACAGGCAACCCAGCAAAGCATCCTTGCCCTGCAACAAATGCAGGAACAAACAGCGCGGCTACACCAGCAATATCTTGAGGGGCAGGAAACAGCGCAGAAAACCATTCATACCCTGTTGCAACAACAACAGGCTTTACTGACAGGGCAAACCTTAGCGCCAATGCCAATGCCTGCTGCGCAGACTACTGTGCCTGAGCAAACAATTGTGACAGATAGTAGCGACGTTTCGCAGCCAGTTACCCCAACACAACCAGTTCAGGAAATTCAGGAAACACAAGTTAAGCCAGAACAGCAGTCTGAATTTGATATTGATAATCTGCTGCTCAATGTCGTGTCGGAAAAAACCGGGTATCCACTTGAGATGCTTAGCCTGGATATGAGTCTGGACACCGACCTTGGCATAGATTCGATTAAACGTGTGGAGATACTGTCAGCATTGCAGGAGCAACTACCGTGGTCACCGGTGATAAAACCTGAAGAACTCGGGACATTCCAGTTCCTGCAACACATCGTTGAGTTTATTGCTGCTGGCAAACCCGATAATAGCGTCGCCGTTACCGACAACACTGAATCCGGGAATGATACCAGTGAGTTTAACCAGGCATTACTACAGATAGTTGCCGAGAAGACAGGTTATCCACTTGAAATGCTTGAGCTCGACATGAACCTGGATAGTGACCTTGGTATTGATTCAATCAAGCGTGTTGAAATTTTATCTGCCCTACAGGAGGCCATGCCAAACCTGCCAGCGGTTGGTGCGGATGAACTGAGTCAATTACAAACACTGCGTTCTATATCAGAGTTATTTAATGCAGAACAACATGCACACGTTGACAGCGTAGTTACTGATACCGCCGCCTTGCAAACTGCGGCTGGCGATTTTGCGACCACGTTGCTGGACATAGTTGCAGAGAAAACCGGGTATCCGACAGACATGTTGTCGCTGGATATGCAACTCGACAGCGATCTTGGTATCGATTCCATAAAGCGGGTAGAGATTCTTTCTGCTTTACAGGAAAGACTACCCGGTCTCCCGGCCGTCAGTGCCGATGAGTTGTCTGGAATTGAAACATTGCAATGTATTCTTACGCTTTTTGGTGAGCAGCAACCGGCCGCAATGCCTGTGGGTTCAACACCCGCAACTACCGGGTTATCTGAATTATTACTGGAAGTTGTTGCCGATAAAACCGGTTATCCGACAGAGATGCTAAATCTGGAGATGCAACTCGATAGCGATCTCGGTATTGATTCGATCAAGCGCGTTGAAATACTTTCAGCGATACAGGAACGTGAACCAGGTTTGCCAGTTGTGTCTGCCGATGACCTGGCCGCATTACAGACCTTGCAACAAATTGTTGATTACATGCAGTCAAGTTCTTTACAACAGCCTCATGATGAAACAATTGTTGAAGATGCTGCTGCACCTGATCAGTTTACGCCAGCCGAATCTACGTCTGTTGGAGCCACTGTCTCAAGAAGTCTTGTTAATTTGTTACCGCTGGAAAGTGTTGAAAATAAACAAATCAGTCTCAACCAGCAACAAAGCATAGCGGTCTGTACTGATAATGCAGATTTGGCAGATAAACTGATCGAGGGGTTCAGTGAGCAAGGTTATAAGGCCTTACAATGTGATCTAGACGATGAGATTACGCAACCGGTTGCCGGGCTTGTTATCTGTGCGCCTGCAAAGCCAAATGAACAATACCTGTTGCAGGCACTGACGTTGATGCAAAAGTGTGCGGGCTCTATCAAAGCTAACAATGGATTGCTTGCCGCAGTGACATCGCTTGGCGGAGGTTTTGGCTTCAATGGTGATATGCAGGCTGAACCATCGCAGGCCGGTTTGATTGGCATGGTTAAAACTGCCGACAAGGAGTGGCCGGAAGTGCACTGTCGCTGTGTTGATATCAACCTGAGTGAGCAAGATGTTGTAACGAATCTGGTTGCTGAGTTACTTCGTGATGGTCCACTGGAGACAGGGCTCGCAGGTGGACAACGTTTACAACCTGTCCTGGAAGAGAAACCATTACCTGCTATTGCTAGCACGAATTACCTTGATAGTGATGATTTAGTAGTAGTTTCCGGCGGTGCGCGTGGTGTTACTGCTGAGGTGGCGATTGAATTAGCGCAAACATACGGTTGTAAGTTGCTATTGCTGGGTCGTAGTCCGGAACCTGAAGCAGAACCGGAATGGCTGCAGGGACTGACAGAAGAAGCAGCTATAAAAGAACAGCTTTTATCTCATGCAGACAGGAAGCTAAAACCGGCAGAATTACAATCTCAATATCAGGCGGTCATGGGTAACCGTGAAATACTGCAAACGGTTTCCAGGATAAAAGATACGGGAGCTCAGGTTAGGTATACCAGTGTAGATATCACCGACCGTGAAGCGGTAGTTGTAGCTATCGAACACGCTACTGCAGAACTTGGTCATGTCACCGGGATAATCCATGCAGCCGGAGTGATAGCTGACCGTTTGATTGAGGATAAAACAGCAGAGCAGTTTGAACAGGTTGTTAAAACCAAGATTGCAGGTATTGAGAATTTGCTTGCGGCAACCTCTTCTGAAAATCTGAAGTTAATAGTGCTGTTCTCATCGACAACGGCGAGGCTGGGTCGTAAAGGACAGGTAGACTACGCTGCCGCCAACGAGGTGCTTAACAAGATAGCGCAGCAGGAAAAACTAAAGCGCGATAATTGCAAGGTACTTTCGGTTAACTGGGGGCCCTGGGATGGCGGTATGGTTACGCCGGCACTAAAAAAGCTGTTTGCCGAGGAAGGCGTGCCGGTTATTGATCTTGCTGCTGGCGCACGCTACCTCGTTTCTGAAATTGAAAACAGCGGTCCGGTTGAAACAGTTATCCTGGGCGCCAGCGCGACTGATTTAACTGTCAGCAATACTGTGCAAGACGGTACAGTAGATTATTCACTGGCATTTGAGCGTGAATTATCTGTTAGTAGTTATGCATTCCTGCAATCCCACGTCATGAATGGACAGGCTGTATTACCTGTTGCCGTTATTATCGAATGGTTCGCACATGGAGCATTACATCTGAATCCTGGTATGCAGTTTCACGGCTTCGATGATTTCCATGTTACCAAGGGCGTTACGATAAATGCTGATGAGAAAGTAACATTACGAATCCTTGCCGGAAGTATGTATCAGCAGGGTGACGTGGCACTGGTACCCGTTGAACTTCGTTCTGATAAATTCTTGCATGCTACCGCAACCATCGTTTTGGCTGACATGATTAACAAGAATGTCTTACCGAAACTTGAACCCGTATCAGGACACTACCAGTTGGAACAAGGCGCGTATTATCAGAACGGCCAACTGTTCCATGGACAACACCTGCAAGGTATCAGGCAGGTTACCCAGTGTAGCGAGGAAGGTATTGTTGCTGATGTCAATGCGGCACCGGCGCCTTCCAGCTGGATGACACAACCCATTCGCTCAAGCTGGCTTACCGATCCATTGGTTCTTGATTCTGCTTTCCAGATGATGATCCTGTGGAGTTTCGAACAGCAAGGTATCGGCTCTTTACCAACGTCTATTTCACGCTATAGACAATACCAGCGTAGCTTTCCAGAAGCCGGAGTCAAAGTCGTTGCCAGGGTGGAATCACACACAGCATTGAAGGCCCGTGCTGCCATCGAGTTTATTGACGAAGATGGCAAGCTTGTCGCGCTTATCGATGGCTACGAGTGTGTCCGGGATGGCGCCTTGCAGAAAGCATTCAAGGCAA
>JAAUYM010023189.1_pt1 | contig 17079 bp, 22 predicted proteins | sample 7278001 | NCBI WGS metagenome assembly JAAUYM01 (sample SAMN14350224, study PRJNA611818) | marine sediment metagenome | isolation source: surface marine sediment (1.8m) | place: French Polynesia: Moorea | collected 2018-08
GGTCGCAGTGGTCTGTTTAGTGGTTTTTGGTTCTATGAGCTCACGACCATTCGCCGGCGACGGCCGCGAATATGATATGAACTCCACGTTTCTTGGATAGAGTGGGGGGGGGGTTGGGGCCGATCGTAATAATAAAAAAAAAAGAACTTTACCCGCCTCTTTATCTCGCAGTCTTTTTCAGCCCCGACCAGAAAAGGACCCGGTTCGTTCTGGAGACATTTTTGAGCGCTTTCTACGTACACCTCTAGCAAAACGACGAACGCGGGTGGGTGTCAGGTCACTCACACATCTGGTGCTCGTTTCATGTTTCCATCTTTTCTGCTGCTGCAAAGAGAGAGGCAAGGGCCTGGGACGGGCCAGCAGTAGTGAAGTTGTCCTACTACTGTACTACATACTTCAAAATGTTTCTGCATAGCGTGAAAACGCCCTTAACTTTTACTGCTGCTCTTCCTTCTCCTGTCCACTCAACTGAAAATGCTGGAAGGTGAAAGTTTCTCCCGCCCGCAGCAGAAGAGGGCCCGCACCCTCCTCCTCCTCTTTTCACAAAAGAGGAACTTTTTCCTCTTTGCCAACTTGGGCATTCATTCTTTGTTCTTCTCACTTTTCTCCTCCGCATTTTTTTTTCCACGACATAACCGTGATTTTTCTCCCCTCAGGTGGAAATTGACAAAGACGAGGAAGCTGCAGGAGTGCCGCATGCATGTAAAAAATTGCATCACGGGATGTGTCGTGTCCTCCTCCGAATAAAGTCGTGACACGTGTCTCTCTCTCTCTCTCTCTCTCTCTCTGCTCTGCATGCGTGCAAGATTTACTTTGGCGTAATCACTATTGCATGTCCGGTGAAGAAATACCTGCTACGTAGGTACATATAGTAGGTACAGTAGTACCTAACAGTCGACCTCCGCTACAGTAAACTCCACCATAGCCAAAACCTTCAATATGACAAGGATTGGTGTGACTACCAAGGATTGGTATGACTTTCGTTATTATCTCGTACCTTTTCTACTAGGTACATTGTAGGTATATCGGTGTGCCACTGTACTGTAGGTATCTGAAAGCTTCCCTAGCTCCCTTCCTCGTCAACAGCACCGATACCTGGACTGAGTCGACACGGCAGAGCTGACACCTGTGCCTTTTTGACACGCGTGGCAGTGCACGCACTGCCAGAGAGTCTTTCTCAAGTCTAAAATTGGGACTGGCAATATCGATATTGCAATGTAGTACGTACGTACGTAGTTGCATCTGTTTAAGTGTCGAATGCATGTTTGTAAAGCACACATTAATTATGATCTAGAGTGGGTGCCTGCCTCGTACTGGATCCTTTTCAAAGTTTACACAACCTTACCTACAAGATTTTTTTTGCATCGTACGCGTACGTATTGAGCCATATTCTAAATTTACCCATGACACACAAAAAAGGCAGATTTCTCTGCACCTGCGCACAAAAGAGAGGGGAGGAAGAGGGAGTGATGACATCATCGCCGTGGCAACCACCACGGCAACCACACGTGGGGAAAAGTTAGTTAAGAAGATCTGACCCATCCAAACAAGCTCACTAGTATGTACGTACTTAATACCGAACCCCCCCCCCAGACAAATTTAATAAAACTGCAGAAACTTCCCCAAATTTTTGACCTTGTTTTTAACCCCATAATGCTCTTAGCGCCCCGAAAATTGGAAATGTCAACCCACCCACCCTGCACCGAGGGTTCACCCGGTGCCCATGTGTTACCACAACCTTACACACATACTGTGTACGTACATGTGACTAGGCAGCCAGAAAATTTTCGGAGGCAACATTTCTTGGCCATCACAACCACCCACACACGCAGACTCGAACACCTATTCGAGAAGGGGGGGGGAAGGAGGGTAATAGCGAGACGATAAGAAGTTGAAGCTGCCTAAATAAGGAAAACGCAGTAGTAGAGACTGTGGTTGAGCCTGCTTGCTGTGTGCGTTCATATGCGCGCAGATTCAGTTTCATGCCAACATAAAATAAAGCAAAAAAGTTATCTTCCTCACAAAAACGCAAAAAATAGTCGTTTGCTCGTTTTAGGGAAGGTTAATTTTAGATTGATTTTTATTTTTAAAGAGTAAAAATTGCAAAATTTTATTTTGCCAAACCATGAATGTACCTAATTTGTATTTCATACACTTTGCTAACGAACGCGCATGTCTTTTGGGCAATTTGCCGCTACACTACCATAGTAAGACTAATAGAATGTGTAATATCAGTACTTGGATTTAAATGGCCAGTGCTCATACCATCATCTCAAATAAAGTACAGTAGTGCAACGCAAACACGATGGAGGATTGTTAATGATCTGTTGTATTACTCGTACTTGATAAATGCGAATGCAAGCGCCATTCTTCCTAGCTGCTCTTGGTAAACGTGGACAGCCTGACGCCCGCCTGCAACTCTTGCGAGGCTTTCTTGCCGTTGACCACCAGCACCAGGGGACTGTCCACTCTGATCAGGTCGAACTCGATCATCTGTTTGTCATAGGGGAGAAGGAGGACTCAGGACACGATAAAGCATGACGCCGTGCTAGGCACCACATACCTTTTCCCCCCTCTCGGCCTTGACGTGGGTAAAATATGGCTCCGCGATGGCCACCGAGTCGCCGATGATGACGCCCTTTCCTGGGGCCAGGTTGTACAGGTTGACGGCGACGATGCGGCCGGACCGGTCGGCCATGCAAAAGGTACTGGGAGGGGAAAGAAGAAAAAAAAACGAAGGCCGGCAGGCAATGTCATCTGCCTGTGGTCCCGATGGCAATCAACCTCACTCACAATGGCACTTCTTCCTCGGAATGAATGCTGCAGATGACCCTTCCCAGCGTCACCTGCTCGGTGTTGAGGCCCTCCTTCAGGTCCGCGAATCGCGCCTCCGCCAGCGGCACCGTTGTCGTCGTTGTCGTTGTCGTCGTCGTCGTCGCCGCCGCCGACGCCGCCGTCGTCGATGTCCCCTCGGAAGAGGCCTCGCTGCCACCGGAGGTGGACCTGCCGGGGCCAGTGTAGCTTCCCCCTCCGTAGGGACCGAGACTCTTGGGGCTCAGCGAGTCCACAAGAGCGTGGAAGCGCTTGGTCTTTAACTTTCCTGCGTGGGCAAAAGGTTTGCTTGTCAGCAGGGTTTTTCTAGTACAGTACTACAATGGATGATCATGTGGAGACTCTTTCAGTATTGTGCCGTCACCTTTGAGCTCTATGAGGTTTTTAATGTCGTTTAGGGTCTGCCAGAGTGCCTTTTCCTGGTCTTTTGCCTCTCGCCATGTCGGGTCCAGAGCGCAGGCGCGCTCGAAGCTGTCCAGGGCTCCCTGGTAGTCGTCCTCGTACTTCAAGGCCACGCCTTTGTTGTAGTACAGGTCTGGAGAGTTCCTGGCTATCACATCTTTCTCCTTCAAAGGGACAGAATGAACAGAGGCGTTAACAACTGCATACCTTACCAATTCCTAGTGAGAATCTGACATGATTTGCTCATAATATCACGTTACTTTACTTACGGCCTGCTTGTAAGCCGACATGGCCTGTTTGAGGGTTCGCGGGTTCTGTGACACGGAGAAGAAGTGCATGAGGTAGGCGTTGCCCAGGATGGACCAGGAGACGCCGTCGGAGGTGTCCAGTTGCACCGCCTACGAATGCAGAGGCATCAGACGTACCGACCAAACACGCGCTTCACCCCCTCCTTACCTCTCTGGCCTTGGACAGGCCCTGTTCGATATTTCTCATCCTCTCCTCGTTGGAGGAGAACTCCCTCCGCATCCGCATCAGGATGGAAAGGTTCCTCAGGCTCACCTTGTTCGATTTCTGCAAAAGGTAAAACGGGGATGGACGGAGCCGACATCTTTTAGTTGGTAGTACAGATTGTCTATTAAAAAAATGAATACCTTAAGTACCTTGATGTGCTCAATAAGTTGTTTATACTACGTAATAGATTGGGCAAATATTAGCATTTTAAAAGTAAAGTAAATTTCAAAAGACCATTTAAAAATTAAAAAATACTTCTGTACATTAACGAAAGATATTCAAACATTTTATTTGTTTTATAGAGAAAGTAAAGGAGTATTCAGATTTTTAACTGACATGCGGCATGCTTTACATATAGTCTATATTTACGTGTCTGAGCGCCCCCTCGAAGCATGTTGTTGCGTTCTCGCTGTCGCCCCTCTTGGCGTAGCTCTCCCCGAGCTCGTTCCACGCGTCCACCAGGTCGGGCTGCAGCTTGACGGCGCGCGACAGGAGGCGCTCCGACTCCGGCGAGTGCGACGGGAGGACGTTGAGGGCGCGACCGCGATGGTACAGGGCGCGGGCGCGGACGGAGGGCGAAGGGGAAGAGGAAGACGAGTTGGAAACGTCCTCGGAGACTGAAAAGAAGGAAGAGCGGAAGAGTAGGGGGGGGGAGAAAAAAAATCCCCACAGGAGTCTGCACGGTCTACTAGTTACATGTTTCTTTCCTCCCTTTTCACCTTGCAGAGCGTCCAATCTGTCCATACATTGTCTCATCCTCTGCTCCACCCTGTGGTCCTTGACGTCCGCCTCCGACAGCGGGTGCGACTCGAAGTAGTGGTCGCGGAACCGATACAGGTCGTCCACAGCATCCTCAACAAAAGATTGATCCAAAACTTAATATATCTTATAACTTAGTTAATTATTATAAGTCATGAAATGCGCAGAACAACAATAAGAAAGTGTAGACTTGCTTTGGAAGAAAGCTTCAAAATATGATAAACCTCTATACTAGAACAGGGACTGATTACCTCCATAATGCAACCTAATATGACGGCTCCTTTGCTGTGTGAAGGACTATTTGCACGGCAAGTTGTGAAGATTGTTCTGCTATTCACTGGAGGGCTTCTTGCAGTAGTAGTAGTAGTATTATAGTACGGTACTTGACAGTTTAACTTGCACCGTCTCAATTTCAGTCTGAAATAAACAGAGCTTGGTGTGTACGGGTCGGGTACAGTACAGCAGATCTTGGCTCGTTGGGGTGGTATTTGTTTGTTTATGATTTAATGTGAGCCGAGGAATTTTTGACGTTAGATGGCGGTGGTAAAAAGTATAGACTCCCAAGGAAAAAAAAAGAGAATCATGTGAACCTTAAGCGTCAAACACCAAGAAAGTCCTTTATACTTGACTTTTTTTTCCAACAGACTATAAGTTTCTTTGGTACTACGCATCCAAATCCGTCCACTTTTACTACCAACCAGCTTTTACTACCAGTCCTTGCAGCACTTCCTTTTCAAAAAGGCTTCAACTGTTCTTCCTATATAAGGAGTCTAGGACCTCACCACCTCCACCTCCGCCATGCAGCATCAGCTGCATCACCACGATTCACGATCACGATTCACGAAACCGGCGACAACAGAGGCTCAATAAAGGAAGAGAGAGGAAACTTGGGCAGGGAGAAACACAATCTGACCTTGAGCTTCTTTTCAACCTCGTTGGTTGTGACGTACTTGTTGATCTTGCACAAGGACTAGGACGAGTTCAAGTTTATAGACCCAAGTGAATCAGCATTCAGGAGATTCAGGGAACCTATCTGAGCTGTCGAAGATGGGTCGCCACAAGAAGGGCTTCAACTCGGAAGCCAGGAAGGTGGTGAAGGGCAAGTTTGTGGATGAGGATGAAATAAAGAAGTTGGAGATGAAAGTGGGAGACTCGGGAGGACGGTATGGGAGGCAGGAGGGGGACACAAACGTGCTGGTGCTGCCGGCCAAGAAGAGGAGGTTCAAGAGGGAGAAGAAGACACAGGAGGGGGGAAAGGTGCTCTCCAGACGAAAGCGAAAGCTGCTGGAGAAGGTGGTGGACCAGAAGAGGAAGAAGGCAGAGAGGGCCGAACTACTGGAGAAGCTGCAAGGGGTCCAGCTGCACTCGGAGGTGATGGAGAAGATGACCTCCATTGCAGCGGTGCAGACAAAGGGGCTGAAGCGGCATGCAGCTGAGGAGAAGTGGATGGAGAGGCTGGAGAGGGAGAGGCCAGAGGGGGTGGACATCAAGAAAGTGGCAGAGGCGGTCAAGGCAGTACAGAATCCGCTTAAGAGGAGAAAGTTGCAGGCTCTTTTACCAAAGAAAGAGGTGAAGAGCGGACCAAACGTCTTGGGCTTTGACGAGTCCTCGTCAGGAGAGGAGGAGGAGGACGAAGAAGAGGACGATGAGAAAGATGATGATGACGACACCAAGGAAGAAAAGGAACTCTCGGAGGGCAAGGAAGAAATCAATGAATCAACCGTAGAAATTAACAAAGAAGACAAAGTTGAAATGAAAAAGAAAACCGTTCCAGCTGAGCTGCCATCTCCTGAGATACCAGAGGGACACGTCCTGGTGGAGAGAAGCACAGAGGTGCAGGCGGGTCGAGAGAAGCTCCCGATCCTGGGTGAGGAACATACGGTGATGGAAGCAGTGAACCACCACCCAGTGGTCATCCTGGCTGGGGAGACCGGGTCAGGCAAGACAACACAGATGCCGCAGTTCCTATTTGAGGCTGGATATGCCAGGGATGGGAAGCTGATCGGGGTGACAGAACCAAGGAGGGTTGCGGCCATGGCGATGGCCAGGAGGGTCGGGCACGAGATGGGACTGCCAGATGCCGTGTCTTACCAGGTCCGCTTCGAGGGCAACGTGACAGAGAAGACACGCATTAAGTTTATGACTGACGGAGTCTTGCTGAGGGAGATGAGCCGCGACTTTACCTTGAAGCACTATTCTGTCATTGTCATCGACGAGGCCCATGAGCGATCCGTCTTCACTGACATCCTCCTCGGGAGCCTCTCCAGGGTGGTGAGGCAACGTGCACGTAGGCCAGACCTGGGGAGCCCACTCAGGCTCATTGTCATGTCAGCCACACTCAGGGTGGAGGACTTTTGCCGGGTTGGCCTGTTCAGGTGAGGCAACATTTAAATTAATTATGAAAGGAAGCTTAAATGTGACGGTAGAACAGCAAAGATTTTGTGTCACTTCCAGGATAAAGGAGGAGGATCCCAAGCCACCTTGCGTGAAGGTGGAAGGAAGAGAGTTTAAGGTGACCCGGCATAATGTGAGGAGAACCCCTGATGACTACCTGACCTCAGCCCTGAAAAAAACGTGCCAGATCCACAAGGACCTCCCAGAGGGAGGGATACTGGTCTTTGTCACTGGGCAGCAGGAGGTCAACTGTCTGGTCAGGAAACTAAGGAAGCTCTTTCCTTCCAAGAGAGGGAGCACATTAAAGGATGACAAAAAAGAGGAAGAGACCGTGGAGGCATCTATGAAGAAGGCTCTGAAGCAGTTGAAAAGGGCTCTTGGGAAGTCTCCTTCAAAGACAGTGTTGGACACTCCCGAGGTGAACTTGAGCAACTACCGTGTGGTCCCACTCGATGACATGGAGACTGATGCCCTTCGGACTGCTGAGGATGACGAGGACTTGGATCAGGAGGGCAATGGTGAGGAGGATCTGGTGGCTACTCTGGGCAGGGATACCATAGTGGGGTGCCAGCCCATCTGGTGCCTCCCTCTGTACTCGTTGCTCAGCACGGAGAAGCAGGTAATGGAGCTAGAGAGGCCAGAAAGAGGTTGATTTGTTCTTGTATGTATTGTTGACCACGAGGAATATTGTTTCCAGCATCGCATCTTTGACCCACCTCCTGCCGGACACCGCCTGTGTGTGGTGGCCACCAACATCGCAGAGACATCCCTGACTATCCCAGGGATCAAGTACGTGGTAGACACTGGAAAGGTCAAGGAGAAGTTCTATGACCACATCACGGGCGTCTCCACCTTCCATGTCACATGGACCTCAAAGGCATCAGCCGATCAGAGGCTCGGACGCGCAGGGAGACAGGTGGGAGAGCACATTTTTTAATACTGTACTAGAAAAAGTTACGAATGTACCTACATCTTGATTGACAGGGTGATGGCCACTGTTACCGCCTCTACTCTACGGAGGTCTTCAAGAACTCATTTCCTGACCACTCTCGCCCAGACATCCTCCGCCGCCCGGTGGAGGATCTGATGCTGCAAATGAAGTCCATGGGACTGGTCAAGGTGCGCAACTTTCCATTCCCAACACCTCCAGATGCAGACCAGCTGGAGGCAGCCGAGCGGCGGCTGATGGCCCTGGGGGCACTCAGGCCGAGGGAGGTGTCCAACACCGCGAGGGCAAAGACAGCCGAAAAGGCCTTTGAGCTGGTAGTCACCGATCTCGGCCGCTCGATGAATGCCTTCCCAGTGGCACCCTGCTTTGGCAAGATGTTGGCACTGTCTGAGCAACATGGGCTGATGCCATACACAGTGCTGCTGGTGGCAGCACTGACAGTGCCAGAGCTTCTGCAGGAGACGGACTTTAGCAGAGGGGGTAAAAAGGAGGAGGAGGAGGATGGCGGTGATGAGGAAAGGGCAGAGGCCTTGCAGATGTTGTGCCACATCCGGCGCCTCTGGGCAGGCAAGGGGAACAGCTTTCTGCTGGGCGACCCCATGCTGCTAGTGCATGCCATCTGCACAGCCGAAAGTGATGCCTTGAAGTGTGGCCTGAGGGAATTTTGTGCGAAGTATGCTAACAGCTTTAGTCAGTTGTGTACCTAGGTCTGCTGCATGCTGTCCACCATTTCAGGTACTCCCTGAGGTACAAAGCAATGGTGGAGATCAGGAAGTTGCGACGGCAGTTGACCAACGAGGTAAACCTGCTGCTTCCCCGTCTGAAGCTGGATCTCACCACCCGGCTGGAGCTGCCTGACAATGAAAAGTGCCTTCTCCTCAGGCAGATCATTCTGTCAGGGATGGCAAATCAAGTGGCAAGAAAGGTAAGATTCATTAGTGAACAGAGCAATGGACCAAAAAGCATTGTTTGACCAAGTATGGGAAGAGTAGCTGAAGTTGGGTGTGGTAGAGAAGGACCTGTGTTCTTTCTTTTTAACATAAAAAAATGGTGTAATGATTTTTTTTTCCTTTTAGGTGATTCCAGAAGAGGAAAATCTCGACCGGAAGGAGTTTACTCTGGCCTACAGATGTGACGATTTGGAAGAGCCAGTCTTCTTGCACGGGAAAAGTGTGTTTGCTTTCAAGGCCAGGAAGGAAAAGCTGCCAGAATGGATTGTTTACCAGGAGGTAAAGGCATCTTTTTACTCAAAAATATATCAATCAAAATGGTGACACAATGTAATTTTTACTTTCAGAGATTTGAGGCTGGTGGCAAGTGCTACCTTCGAGGTGTCACTGCCATAGAGCCAGAATGGCTGCCAGAGCTATGTAAGGCAAAATGTACCTTCAGGCCAATCTCAGGAAAAGATTCAGAACCCAGGTAACGATGATTTTTTTGTGTGAAATGTAGTTTGATTATTATTGTGTTCATACTGTCCTGACTACTGCTTGTGCTTTCTGCTTCTTAATTTATTCCATTATCTTGATTGCCAGTCATTTCAAACATTTTGAAAATACTCATAATTTAGTAACCACCATTGTTATACGTTGGAATAGTATAAAAAATGTAGAAATTCATGAGATCTACCTAAATTTACCCCCATAGTTGAACGGCCAATTTCATTTAATACTTCTTCAACGACTGAAAGAATGTGATTGGGTAACTAGCAGCATTATTGACGGCATGGAGTCCTTCCTCTAGTTGGGCGCCATTCTCGGCCTCCTACTTGTGTGCACCATCTGCACGTTGAGCTACTCGCTCTACCAAGATCACATGGCCTAGTCAGGCAAGCCTCAGGCCCTGCCAAGGCCTTGTCCTCACCACCTTCTTGGCGGCACTCCTTCTTCAGCAATGCCTTTGTCAGCTGAATGTTGTCGGCCATGCTCGTCCCTTGTCGCCCACATGTGTGCAGTTATGATTTATGGGGTCATAGTCCTCCTGACAGTGCAGTGGGCATGAGGAAACAACTCCATCATCAACCAATCTGGAGCACTTTTCACTTATTACATTTTTTCTCTTTTCTCTTTTGTTTTTCCAGGTTTGATTCGGAAAGTGGCCGTATGTTCCGCCGTGCACATGTCACCTTTGGGTGGCCTCGTCCTTTTGTCCTCCCCAACCGTGATGTCCCCTACCCGTCTACTGGTGAGGATGACATCACCCTGGCCTCCACCCACTTTGCCCGCCTCTTCTTGGACCGGTCCCCCTCTGGTGCCTGCCCTGCTGCCCTGGCTCCCTTCCTGGACAGGCTCCTCTGTGCCCCCTCCACCTTCGTCACCATGAGTGCTTGCCACCAGCGCCCGGAGGTGGCTGCCTTCCTCGGCACCCTGGCTGCCGCTCGGGTCTGCTGTCGGCCGACCCTTGAGGCTGCCCTTCGGAGAGACCCAGACTTTCTCAGGGAGGAGTTCAAGGGGCTGGTGCCCAGGGCAAGGCACGGGGAGGTGGATGCGGCCTGGCCAACTCTGGACAAGCATGAGTGATGTTGGGATGTCAGCCATCTGTATCAATGTAGTCATCTCTTCTTATTCCATTCATTTAACAATCAAATACGGCTGTGCAACTCGAAGTTAATGGATATCATAAAGACTTGAGGGTGCTTCACTGTGTGACTGCGTTAAAAAAATTCTTTGAGACCATGCAAGAATTGAGGCTTGTCATGTCGGCTCCTCCCTCTTTCCCCTCTTTCCCCTGTTTGGTAGAATGGGATGTGCCTCAATATATGATGTAGTTATAAACGGGATTTCGTTGTGGGTCATCACTGCGTATTCGCGAAAAATGAGCACCCGTGTAGTGGCGAAAACAGTTATTTTTGCATTTTGACGAAAATGGATATCTTTGCATATTGGCGAAAATACATATATATCTGCATATTGGCGAATATCGCTGTCTTTGCATTTTGACGAAAACGGCCCGACCAAACAGCTGTAATGTTAAGTTACATTTACTACAGTAGTTGGGCTACTTCTATATCCTATCTATAGTACTAGTTTGACTAAGGAAAGTAGCTTAAGATACTGTGGAAAAGGATTTGGGTTCATTTTGTGTAAAAAAATGGTGTAATGCTTTCTACAGATGTGATTATCTGGAAGAGCCAGTTTTCTTGCACGGAAAAAGTGTGTATGCTTTCAAGGCTAGAAAGGAAAAGTTCTTCGAATGGATTGTTTACTAGGAGGTGGCATATTTTAAGTAAAAACATCAGGATTAAAATGGTGACATAATGTAATTTTTACTTTCAGAGATTTGAGGCTGGTGGAAGGTGCTACCTTCCAGGTGTCACTGCCATTGAGCCAGAACAGCTACCAGAGCTCTGTGAGGTGAACTGTACCTTCAGGACAATCTCTGGAAAAGAATTAGAACTCAGGTAAATATGGATTTTTTTATCTTAGTTACCAGTTGGACAATTTTTTCAAGAACAGCATTTCAAAAATTATTGTAATTTAATAACTGTTATTAACCTAGTTGGTGTAATTTGTCGACGCTACCAAGCATAAAAATGTGGGAATTCACGAGATCCATATTTATCCCCAAAATTGAAGGATTGTTTTTTTTAATACAGTGCTTCTTAAACGACTGAAAGCATGAAATTTGGAAGCTAGTAACATAACAACATGGAGTCCTTCCTCCAGTTGGGCGCCATTCTTGGCCTTCTCCTCATGTGCAGTATCTGCGTGCTGAGCTACTCACTCTACCAAGACCACGTGTCCTACGTCAGGCGGACCTCAGGCTCTGCCAAGGCCTCATCTTCACCTGCTTCCTGGCGGCACTCCTTCTTCAGCAACGCTTTTGTCAGCGGGATGTTGTCAGCCATGCTCGTCGTACTTGTTGGGCACCACGTGTGCAGTTACGGGGTCATAGTCCTGACAGCGCGGTGGGCATGAGGAAACGACCCCACCATCAACCAAAATGGAGCAGTTCTCATTTAATTACAAAAAAGAGGCTCTTTTTTTCATTTCTATTTTCCCAGGTTTGATTAGGAGAGTGGCCACATGTTCTGCGGGGCCCATGTGACCTTCAGCTGGCCCCGCCCTTTTGTCTTCCCTGACCACGATGTCCCCTACCCATCCACCAGTGAGGACGACATCGCCCTGGCCTCCGCCCACTTTGCCCGCCTCCTCCTGGACCTTGCCTCTGGTGCCTGCCCCGCTGCCTTGGCCCCCTTCCTGGACAGGCTCCCCTGTGCCCCCTCTACCTTCGTTGCCGTGAGCGCCCACCACCAGCACCCAGAGGTGGCCACCTTCCTCAGCGTCCTGGCTGCTGCCCAGCTTTGCTGCCAGCTGACCCTTGAGGCCTCCCTCCGGAGAGACCCCAACTTTCTTAGGGAGGAGTTCAAGGGGCTGGCGAGAGTGAGGCACAGGGAGGTGGACGCGGCCTGGCCACCTCTGGACAAGAATGAGAGATAACTGATAATGGGATGAGATGTCGGCCATCTGTAGCAATGCATTCCATACATTTAACACGAAGTTACTCGGAAGTTAATGGATACTATGAAGACCTGAGGGTGCTTTATTGTGTTGCTACTTTTTTCATTTCTTTGAGATGAGACAATAATTGAGGCTTGTCATGTCAGCTCCTCCCTCCCCTCTTCCCCCCCCCCCCCCATCCCACCCGCAGGAGCTGACTGGTGGAATACGATGTGCCTCAACATCTGGTGTATACTGTATAAATGGAATTTCGTCGTGGTGACTTCATTCATTTGTCATCACTTTTTTTTTCGCACTGGCTAGGGAACTGTGTGATGGACTACAGGTGCTTTGTGTCTCTTGAGGTGGACACGTAGGCATTTCTCTTTTTCCATGACCGCTGCAATTTCTGCCCCCCCCCCTCCATCCGTTCTTCCAAACACCGACGAGGAAGAGCAACAATCTACATATACGATTTCCATTTTGAATTTTGCCAGAGGCGAAGATGCTGTCAGAGGGAGGGAGATCAGAAGAGTTGAATTTAAAAAAATGTGTGCGTTTTTCCAGAGCTGTATTCTTCCCCATGCAAAAATTAGTCCCCATGAGAAACTCGCCTCGTATGTACAGTAACTATACGGTAAATGTTATACTATCATTTCACCCACTCGTCGGTCGCGCCTTCTCTTCCCTTTTTTTCGGGCAGAAACAAGTTCTCTTTTTTTCTTCTTCTTCTCGGGGTAATGTATTCCCCTTCTCTCCCTCCCCCTCGCCCAAGCAGATGAAGCATCTTTCTTTCCTCCTGAGTGCAGCGTAACCTTCCTCCTCCTCCTCCTCCTCGAAAAACCAGCAGGCAACACGAAAAAAAAAAGCCTGGACGCCTATCTACCTTCAAGGAATTCAGGGGCTCTACTTAAGTGAGGGGCGGAAGAAATTTTTGAAAGATCTCCTCCGCCTGGGTTGCAGCACGGTGCAAATCCAACTTGGGATTTGAAAGCAGGATGGAAGGGAGCACCCCGGGCGATGGCAACAACGCGGAGGCGTCCCTCATCGACGCCCACGAGAAGCGGCCCCGGGCCTCCTCCACCGGGAGCAAGAAGCTGAGGACGCACGAGCCTCACAAGAGGCCTCCTCACTCGGCGGCAACCCTCGGCGGCGGCGGTGGTAAGCCGGCGTCGGTGCGCCCCAACGCCTCCAGGCAGAGGATGGACACGCCGACGTCCTCGCAGCTGGGCGAGGTGGACTCGGTGCCGTCGCTCAGGGCGCTGAACGTGCACGGGCCGCGGCAGCAGCAGCAACAGCAGCAGCACCGCTCCTCCAAGCTGTCGCCCAAGCCCTTGGAGCCCATCCCGACCACCTTCAACCAGGAGCCCCAGTTCGTCCGCCGATTGTCCGTGTCACTCAACACGGAGGTTAGTACGACGTACTGTACATGTACGTGCATGTACATTCATGATGGTAATTTGAAATAGATAATATTTTTTTCTTTTGCTTAATTGCTTCAAAAATCAAACAATCGGAATTTCTGTGCATGTGCCAACGGAGATATACCGGTAATACGTACTGTAGGGTACAGCATTTCATTATTGTTTTTTGCTGTTCTTTCCTTCTCCCTCTTTCCTCCTCGCATGCACCATAACGTCTCTGTCAATCAACATTATTCGCAGGCCTCTTCTCTCTCTCTCCCTGAACATTGCATTCCCCACCATGTGCTACATGTACTTGTACTACTGGCTTGTGTGCGTACAACTGATGACCGGTTTTTGCTCCCATTCCTGGAGCAGCTGCAAGAATGGGTCAGCAACAGAAGCGCAAGAACTTGTCTTCCTTCCTGGAAGAAGTCGAGCGTTACTACACTATGTAGTAGCACTACCTACAGTTTATTTTTTTTTTATGGGGACAAACAACATCGCGCGCAGGAACCACTACTGAGCACCACCCTTGGTCGCCACGCCCCCCAGTACGTCCACCACGCCCTCCACCACCCGGCGGGGGGAGGTGGCCACCACCCGGACACCATGGGATTCCGCAACCTGACCGGCGCGCCGGGCGGTGGCGACGACGACGAGGAGGATGGCGACGGCGTCCCCTTTCTCGCCCGGCTCCTCCTGGGCGGCGGCGGCGGTGGGGGAGGGGGGGCGAGGAGGGGCGGGAGGCGGAGGAAGACGAGGAGGGTGTGCGAGAAGGACGGGGACGCCAACGTCAAGTACAAGAACGTCTCGGAGAAGAAGAGGAGATATGTCGTGGATCTGTACACCACGTTGGTGGATTCCAGGTTGGAAAGGGAGGAGTTACACATCTAATTGTCTGTTTTTCTCTATTCATGTTGCGTTGCTGTTTTTGTCTTGTTGTACAGTTGATGCTGTTTTGTTGCTGTTGCTGTTGTTGTCTTGTTGTAGTTGATGCTGTTTTGTTGCTGTTGCTGTTGCTGTTGTTCGTGTAGTTGGTGCTGTTTTGTTGCTGTTGCTATTATACTCGCATACATGCAGCTTCTTTTTTTTGCACTCTACCCAGATGGTCAACCAGCCTGTTCCTGTTTGCTATGAGCTTCTATGTGACCTGGGTGACCTACGCGGTCGTCTACTACGTGATCTGCTACTGCCACGGTGACTTCGACCTAGAGTACCAGGAAGAGTGGAAGGTGGAAAACAACGCTAGCAAATTCACTCCCTGTGTCTGGGAGTTGGATGGCTTTGCCGCCTCCTTCCTCTTCTCCCTGGAGACACAGCACACCATCGGCTACGGCAGTAGGCAGACCACCACCGAGTGCGTGGAGGCCATGGTCGTCATGTCCACCCAGAGCATCCTCGGATGCCTCATCCAGGCCTTCATGGTGGGCCTTGTCTTCGCCAAGCTGTCCACTCCGAACAAGAGGTGCGGGAAATTGAAACACTCTCTCAGAATTTTATACATACATACTACATATTCTTTTTTTTTTTAATCCCATTTTAGAGCCAAGACGGTCGTGTTTAGCAAGAACGCCGTAATCTGCGAGCGCGACCGGAAGCTGTGCCTCATCTTTCGGGTGGGCGACATGAGGCACGACAGCTTCATTGTCGGCGCTCAGCTCTCTGCCAAGCTCATCCGGAGGAAGGTGACGGACGAGGGCGAGATGTTCCACGATGTCACCCCCATCGAGATCACTCCGGACTCCAGCAGCGAGCCTTGCGTCTTCCTCATCTGGCCCATCACCGTCATACACGTACTCAACGAGGACAGCCCGTTCTACAAGTAATAAAAAAAAAAAAAAAAAAAGAAAGTGCTCATCCTCTTTAATTTATTTCCCATTTTTTTTTCTTTGCGTTTTTTTAGGCTGTCCGCCCCCGAGCTGGCTTCGGACAAGTTCGAGCTGCACGTGGTGCTGGAGGGGACAATCGAGGCCTCCGGGATGACTTTTCAGGCCAGGACGTCTTACCTGCCGGACGAGATCCTCTGGGGCCACCGATTCGAACCCATGATGATCTACAGAAAGGATCACAACAAGTACCAGGTTCGTAGAGGCGAAATGTTCTTTTACTATAGGGCTAAAAGTGAACAGAAAAAAGGTCCATCAGGCCAAATATTTCCCACTCCCACGCAGTGCAGAATGTACCTAGTAAGTATTACGGCAAGTTCTGCACGGAGACAAGAGTAATTTGGTCTCGCTACTACATTCATGTGCAGCATTCATGAAAAATGCCGATAATGGCAATGGTTCAAAAAAAAAAAAAAAAAGAATGAAGGCCTCACGCGCCGCGCACCTAATATCATCGAGTCTTGAACATACTACGTAGAGTGCTTTCCCATAAAAAAGTCTTTAAAAGAAGTCTATTTCCTATTTTTTTTATCGGATGCAATAGTGCTCGTGATGTTTTAAAGCTAAGATTGCAAAATTCGATGTTGAAGCAACTCTACTTGGAGCTGGTATATGCACGCCAATATACCTAGTACAGTAGTAGTGGTTATCTTCCTCAGCTCGGGTGAATTTATAGGAGAGTGTCCCTTTCGCTGGTAGGCGGAAAGTCTTGCTTTTGATGTGCAGGCTAGGAACTTTATAAGAGCACGAGGGCAAAGCGTGTTGCGGTTGCCTTGAGAAAGCCCCCCTTTTTTCTCTCAGTTGTACCTAGTACAGTATATCGGCAGAAAGAAAGGCTCATCGCGGCTGACGGGACAGAAATATGACATAGCCTGTCATATGGAGAAGGGGCTTATGATTAAAATGTTTTTAAAGCAGCAAGACCATTTTTATCTAGGGTATAAGTAACGAAACAACTTGACCACACCGCTTTCGCAGGTCAACTTCTCTGCGTTCAACTCCACGTACGAGGTGGACACGCCGCTCTGCTCCTCCCTGGAGCTGGAGCGACACTACGCAGACGCGAGAAAATCCGGGAAGCGATCACGCACCACGCCGCACCTGATGGCGGCCGCGGTAAAGTCGCCGCCGCCGCCGCCGCCACCGGCGGTCATGGTCACGAGGGACGAGTTGGCGGCGGCGGCCAGCAGGAACAACGGCGTCAGGAGGGCAAGGAACCTCATGGATGGGATTGCGGCGGAGAGGAGGGCGGCCGTGGAGGCGGGCGAGGCCATGGTGAGCGACGACGACGACGACGACGACGGAAACGAGTCGGACGACGAGGGCACGGACGACGACGACGACGAGGATGAGGCTGGCAAGGGAGTCGCCGCGGAGGTCGGATCGCGGTCGTCCTCGCCCGAGACCTCGAAAGACGAGACCAGCAGTAGACAGAGTAGGGGAGGGATAGAAATTCCGTAGAGCCGACCTAGTTGTACCAGGTACTGTATACGTACGTA
>JAAUYM010052117.1_pt1 | contig 17059 bp, 17 predicted proteins | sample 7278001 | NCBI WGS metagenome assembly JAAUYM01 (sample SAMN14350224, study PRJNA611818) | marine sediment metagenome | isolation source: surface marine sediment (1.8m) | place: French Polynesia: Moorea | collected 2018-08
ACCCGACAGTGGTGGAATAAATGGTTATTATTACCCAACCAATGTCGCTAGCGTGAATTTAGTGATGAGTTGCAATAAGTTTTTTTTCCCCACTATTCCAACACCTGCGCTAACTACGCACTACTGTCGCCACCGAGACCGTGCCCCTAACGATACCAATATTGGTTGGGTCCTCTTGTCTTTGTCCTACGCCACAGTATAGTTTAAAGAATTCATTCTAAAAATAAAGCGTACTAACCATTAATCACCTTTGAATATGTTGTCAGATATATATTGCATAACAAAATTATGTAAATATGTAATGGTCAGATTTTCATACGACTCTTAAATTTGAGTTTGGTTACGCCTCCTGTACTGCTGTGTGTTGCGCCTACTGCTTTTCTTTTAACCACCAGGGGGGAGGGGCGGAGGGGGGGGAAAGCAGGGAGACCGTGCAGCAGCAGCTGATTGCGTGCGGCTTTTCACTACTGTTCACGCCTTCTTTAATGGTAAGTTCGCGATTTAGTATAGCAGTGCCAAAATGTTGCGCATTTTTGAGCCCCCTAGTGCGCATTTGTCATGACTCATGACTCTTGCTTGCAAAAGTATAATAAAAAGGAAACCGTCTTTTTCTTAGGCAGGCGCATTTTTGCGCATTTTCGACAAATCTATGCGCATAGTAGAGTAGCCCGGAAGGTCTAGCCACCTGCTTAGTAGTCCGGTTCCGCTGCAGAAGTGCTTAAAACCTGTCGAATCGCTTCAGACGACACCATGGAGGGATCGCCGGCAACCCCCGTGGGTGCAAAGAAAGGCGCCAGCGAGACTTCACCTGCAGCCACTGCTGCCAGCGAAGGTGAGAGAAAGGATTGGCGTCCAACCGGATCAACCATAACTATGTGGTTTACCGACTGCCAGGTCTCCACGAGCGACTGCATCAACAGTGCAGGGAACTGCATCGAGCACAGGAGGAGTTTCAGAAGCGCCGGGCAGAAGAGGGAAATGCAAATGAGGAAGGAGCTGGACAGGAACAAGAAGAGGAGGACGAAGAGGACGAAGAAGAAGACGAGGAGGAGGAGGACGAGGAAGATGACGAGGAAGATGACGACGACGAAGAAATGGAGGAGGACAACCAAGGTCGCAAGAAGAACCCTTTCCAGATCCTCCAGTGCGCCTTCTGCAGGCACAAGGGCACTAACCGGAACGACATCAAGCGCCACATGGAGCAGGTGCACCTGGGACTGAGGCCGTTCAAGTGCGAGATTTGCGGGAAGGGACTCTGCGACAAGAACAAGCTGAAGAAGCACGTGGACGTGGTGCACCTGGGGAAGCTGGACTTCAAGTGCAGCATCTGCGGCAAGGCGCTCAGCACGAAGTTCAAGCTGGACGATCACGTCAACAATGTACATCTGGGAAAGAGAGGTAGGGTGCCTGTTAAAAAAAATGTAATTTGAAATTGCCAAGTTTCTTGCAAACTCATCTACAAGTTTTTTGGAGGCTGCTCCTCCCAAATCTCCATGGAGGGGATGGGTTTGGGTTTCTGAGGGGAGGTCCGGGGGGGTCACAATCAATCGTAGTTTTGCTACAGGTTATCAATACAGACAGCACTTCTTTTTTCTCTCCCACAGTTCGCCGTCCCCGCGCCAAGCGAGCACCCAAACCCCGAGAGTAGTGGCCATCGCCAGCAAAGTCAAGTATTTATTCCCCAGAGGGATCAGGTGAGTTGGGGGAATCCCCTTGTTGCTGCCTTCCAACATACGTACAGTCCTGTTTCTCACTTTCAGATGTGATCCTAGGTGGCTGCATTTTGCACTCCGCATCCGGAAAAAGACACTCCCGTGCTAATTGTCTTGTATTTGTATCCTACCGTTGCATTTAGTACACGTTGTAAGACGAGTGAGTCAAACAAAGGATCTGTTTCAACCTCCACTCCCAACACTTTGCAACCAAATAGAACGATTGGGAACAGGATCTTGTTTTTTTTAATTCATTTTTTAATGGCCGAAATCCGTTTTTTTTTTTTTTGTTCCTCACCGAGCACTTTTTCTCTACCTATAGTCGTATAGCTCGTAGGCAGTTGTGCTGCTGCAGCAGAAATTTAGGAAGAAAGAAGGCCTTATCAAGACGCAACAAGTCTTGCTATCCAGCTATCCTACTTACAAAGGCCTATCTCGTCGCTGAGGGTTGCCAGATGGTCAGTTATGCTGCCCACTTGTCGATATTAAGTGATATTTTAGTCTTGTGGTTTAAAAAATTGTTAATAAAAATTTGTAATAAACAGACTTTTTAGAACATATCTCGGTTGGAGCAATTTATGAACTCTTGAGCACAGTTACACAGAAGCGTTGAGAATTGGGAATGCGCTATTAGAAGCACTCCTAGACTGAATTTGTTTAACCATTGAAATTGATTGCAATAAACATCCTTTGGACAGTGCCATCAATCTTCAAGACGACCACCAAGTCCAAGGGAACCAATTCCCGCGAGTGTACAGGGAGAAGAAGAGGTTGGAGCAGGGCCAATTTCAGTTTTCCTAAAAATATTCAAGTAAAAAAAATACTACTAATTGATGTATCAACATCCTGTGAAGAACAATTGCCCGTCACCTTTCTTGCTATGAGGGCAAAACTTTGTCATGATTTTATTTTGTAAAAGTGTTGCAGTTCACGGAAAAAATAATGCCCATACTGTCTTCATTCACAGCACGCACAACCATTACATATAGGTATGCTCAAAACTTGTACAGAAAATAACTCAGTTCACTCTTGAGTCTGTGGCTGTTGTATGTAAACCTGGTGCCCCTGCTGCAGCTGGATCTGCTGGCCCTGCTGTTGCTGCTGCTGAACCTGTCCAACAGGAATAGCAGCCGCTTGGATGGGTGCCGTCTGAATAACCAGAGGCTGCTGCGGAGCTCCTGCAACATTTGGGCAAAAATAATGTTAAAGACTACCTTGAATCTTCCGAGTTTCCACAGTACAGTAGACTTCCGATATAGTAAAGTCTGTTATTAGCACATGAGAGGTTGCTGTAGCAGAGTTTTCACCGTCAAGGAGGCAGGTCGCTTCACGAAAACTGCTAATCCAGCATGGTTCTGATTACAATGGAGATTCCTGTAGCACAAGGGACGTTAACTTTACCTGTCATCTGTGCCCTGATCATCTGCAGCTGTTGGCTGGTCAGCTGAATCGGTATCTGCTGTACCTCGCCGCCCGGGCCCACGATCTGCTGGACGATCTGGATGCTCCCTGGCTGTGGAGGAGCCGCCACCGCGCTCACCATCTGCGTCGGCTGAAGCTGGATCACCTGCGGCTGCACGCCGCCAACCGCGGCGGCTGGCGCGGAGGTAGAGACGGCCGCGGCGGCCGCGGCGTTCGCTTGCGTCTGGGCGCCGGAGCCGGACTGCTGGCTCACCTGGAATCATTCACATCAGTTGCATTTAAAGTACTGCAGAAAGAGAGCAGAATGTTTTGAGATGAAAGGTTGGACTGTGGCCGGACCTGAGGCTGCTGCTGCTGCTGCGCTTGCTGCTGTTGGTTGCCAGAGGCAGGTGTGACAGCCGTCGACGTGGGGACTTGCACTTGCTGCTGCTGTTGCTGCTGCGCCAGCTGGAAGTAATAGGAGACCTGCTCCGGCACCATCCGCACCGAGTTGTCCTCCCTGCCCCCCTTGGTGGCAGCCGCCGTCGCCGCCGCGGCTGCCGTCGCTGTTGGCTTGATGTCGTCCCTGGGCACGATGTCGATGAGGAAGTCGAACTGGTCGTACTTGGTGATGGCCATGGCGATGTCGTTCCTCTGCAGGGTCCTCCTCTTGTTGTCCTCCGTGTGGATCCAGGCGCGCATGGTCAGCTCCGTGATAAATATTTCAGCTGCCTTGGCAAAGAGCACGGGGGCCTCCGCGGAGATCATCTTCACATCTTCGTCAAGCTTCATTATCTGAAATTTACAAAACACAGTTTCCCATATAAGAAGAGCCAGGCTTATTTTCAGAAACAGAACCGAACGCGTTTCCCATATACGATTAAGAACAAAAGCTTTACCCCACATTTCTGTGTGAAAGAAAGTACCCCAATTCCTGGCAGTTGGCGCATCCCAAACTCACCTTCTTGATCCTGGCCAGTGGCAGCTCCTGGTGCTTGAGGCCTCCGACATCCATGGTTCTGATCTCCTCGGTGGCCTTGGGCCAGAAGGCGTCGTAGGCGGCCTGGGCGCTCAGCTCCTGGGAGGAGCCCATTGTGGCGGCGTCGGGGTCGGAATGGTTTGTTTACCCTCTTCGAAAAAAATCCTGGCTCTCTCCCTCGGACCTCGGATTCGAGCTCGGGTCACGGACACGGACAGGGACACCAGACTCCACTCGACTCGGCTTGGGAAAACTTTAGGCTCGGCTCAGGAGTCAGTTCAGCCCTTGCCAGAGTGACGCCGCTGCAGCTGTCTCTTTGTTGCGGTGCCAAGCAGCCGCAGACGCTCGATCCTTCCGCATTCGTCTTGTTCGTTTACTTGGCGGTTTTATCCAAAATTTGGCTGGCCACACTCAGTCTTTCTGACGGGGATGGAACCTCAAGTCTGCTGATGATTTTTTTTCAAGGGTTGCCAGTCTAAATCAATTTCGGCTATTAATAACCGTCTGGGGCTTTGTGTGCTAAAAAAAATATAAATAATTTCATTAATAGAATTAACGACAAAACTTTAAATTAAGAATTAATTTGAAAATAAGCATGGGTTTACTATTGGTACCATTTTAGCTTCCTAAGACGTGGCAACTCTGCTCCAGGTTTCTTTCAGAGTCTCCCTCTCCAGTCCAGTCCCCACTCTCGCTAGTCTCGCTATAACTTAACTGTTAGTTGTCTCCTTCGACCGTCAGCGAAGTGAAACGCTGCCCCCCAGTCGAGGACATTCAATCAATCACTTTGAGCGTCCTCCGTGACCTCCGTTCGTCGGTTGATCTTGCTGAGCCTCCTCGTCTGGCACGAGCAAGAATTCCCCTGTCTGGTCCGGTCCATTCGGGTTTTGTCCACATTTTTCAGCCAGCCGAGTCGGTCCGGTTTGAGCAGCCGCCCCCGCCATCATGAGCGGTTGGGGCCCCGGCCCGGGTTGGGGAGGGAATCCGTACGGCTACAGCTGGGGGCCTCTCCCGCCCGGCCCCGGGCCCATGGGGCCGTACGGGGCTTGGGGAGGGTACGGGATGACGCCTACTGGGCCGCCGATGCAGGTGAGAGTCGGATCGGCTGTTGCAGCCGAACTCGCACGACTTCCACCGTGTTTAACTCTCTTCTTGTTTCTTTTCCTTTCCGCAGGGCCCGCAGAGGATGCCGTTCGGAAATTTTTACGACTCTGCCGCCCCGATGGGGATGCAGTTCAATCAGTACCAAAAACAGCAGCAGCAGCAACAGCAGCAGCAGCAGCAGCAGCAGCAGCAACCGTCGCAGAAGCCGAGTAACGAACCCTCCGTTCCCGGGGAGGATCCCGGACCTCCGGGCGACGTAGGAGACAAGAAGGCCTCGGAGCAGGGCGACAAGGTTGAGAAGGAGAAGGGTAAAGAGGGCGAGGGCTCCAGCAGCGAGTGGGTGCAAGACCGAACCCCAGCCACCACCATCAACGGGGTCCAGTTTAACATCGCCGGGCAGAGGATCCCGGGCTTTAACCCGATCCCGCCCCAGATAATGCAGCAGCAGCAGCAGCTGCTGCAGCCAGGGGGCGCAGGAAAGTCCAAGAAAAAGAAGAAGAACAAGGGCAAGCAGCAACAGCAGCAACAAGGTATGATTCCCCCGCCGGTGCCCCTCGGCGTTCCACTCCCTCGGATGCCGCCTCCCCCGGGCCCTTACGGATTCGGCTATACCCGCCCTCCGCCCCCGGTCCCTCCTTCCAGACAGGCCCCTCCGGGTCCGCCGCCTCCCGTCCCCGCGCCCGGCTCTGGTGCTGGGCAGAAAGGCGCCGCGGCCGCCGCGACCGCCGGGGTCACCGCCGGGGCCATGGGCCCCGCCGGTGGCGGCGGCGGCGGTGGCATGAACGCCGCAGACTGGCCACCAGCGCTCAAGTAAGTTTGTCGTGGTCTTTACTGATCTTTGAGGCTCAGTCTTTCGACACGACTCCTTTCTCTCCGTCTGTTGCAGAGAGTACGTCAATAGGTGCTTCAAAAAATGTGTCACCGATGTCGACAAGGATCAGGTTGAGATTATCCTGAAGGGTAAGATCACGAGTGCTGCCGGCGACGGGTCGCTTTGGACCAAGAACTGGGATGCCGAGCCACTGCCCAGGTAGGAGCAGTCTTTGTGTACCATGAGCTATTGAAAACTAAGATTCTTTTCATCTTTCTCCCCTCTTTCAGTACCTTGAGCTCAGACTTGCAAAAAAAGGATACAGTTTCCTTTGCGCTGAGGGGCAAAGGTAGGATGCGCGGTGGGCTCGGAGGGGGCTTCGGCCGGGGCGGGATGGAAGCCAAGTCCGGCCCCAAGAGGCGTAGGAGGGACTCGAGCGACTCCGCGGACTCGAAGGGGTCCAAGAGGCGCTCAAGTCCAGACTACGGGAACAATCCCAATTGCATCCCTCTAGGAAACTCGACGAATTTTAAGTTGAAGGCAGGTGGCAGCCCCCATTTAGCAGGTAAATTTGGAAAGAAGAGACAGCAGCAGTTACGCCTCAAGGGAGCCGCCGCCAACGACGACGATGGCGGCGTCGTTCCTTACTTCTACACCGATGGTCGCAGCAGGATGAGCCTGGATGAGGATCTTGCGACAAAGGAGAGGAAGCAGAAGAGGGCAGCCAGGTTTGCGGAGCAGGGGGGCGGCAACAGGAGGGGGCAGAAAAGGTCCCACATCAAGCTGTCAACGCTGAACGACCAGCTGCTGGCTGGCGGCGACAACGGGTTCGAGGAGTCGACGGTCAGCTGGGAGAGCCTCCACATCGTGGGCACCTCCCAGGAGCTGGAGAAGCGCTTTCTCCGGCTGACGGCGGCCCCGGAGGCGCACAACGTTCGTCCGGTGGAGGTGCTCAAGAAGTCCCTGAAGATGGTGAAGAGCCACTGGAAGGCCAAGCAGGACTACCACTACGCCTGCGACCAGATGAAGTCCATCCGGCAGGACCTCACTGTGCAGGGGGTGAGGGACGGCTTCACCGTCAAGGTGTACGAGGCCCACGCCAGGATAGCTCTCGAGAAGGGGGATTTCACCGAGTTCAACCAGTGCCAGTCGCAGCTCAAGATGCTGTACCACGACGTGGGGGGAGACAACCGGCTGGAGTTCACCGCGTACCGCATACTGTACTACATGTACACCAACTCAACGTTAGGTGAGAGAGAGAGAGAGAAAAGAAGGAAATACTACACGGGTAATTGATACAATAATAACGTTTTTGTCTGTGCATTTTCAGATATCACCTCCGAGCTTGCAGACCTGACCAGATCAGAAAAGACAGATTCCTGCATAGCTTTCGCACTGAGGCTCCGCACTGCTTGGAGCCTCAAGAATTATCATAAGTTTTTCAGGCTGTACCAGGAAGCGCCGAAAATGGCTGGCTACCTGGTGGACTGGTTCGTGGCGCGCGTCAGGAAGGCGGCCCTCGGAATCATCATCAAGGCGTATGTGTTTAATTTCCAGATTCTTGAAATAACTGTCTTGTCTTTCAGGTCTCTAAAAATGGTAAATACCTTTGCTTTGCTTTGACCATTTAATTTTTGTTAGTACGCACAAGTATTTTTTTCCAGTCAATGGTGACTATTTGCTTGGAAAAATTAGACATTTTTATTTAGAAAAGTTGACAGGAATGGATGGTTTCTACGCAGAGTCTTGAAAATATTATATTTTTATATCTGCTTTATAGCCTCATTGGAAAACCCTCAGTCAGAAACCATCCTGTGTTTATTAGCATAAATGATTAGTTTCTGGATAAAGAGGTTTTCTGGAAACACATTTGCGAATTTAAAGACATACCTATATTTTACGGACCTTCTCTCATTGCCCGACCAATATTGCTGAGGTATGGTTGGCGTTTGATTGTGAGCAATTGCAATCGATACCTGGATCAGGCGCCAACCATACCTGAGCGATATTGGTCGGGTGATCACCAATGCCTGAGAAGCAATAACTTCTCAGGCACCAGAGAAGTTGAAGCACTTTCTTTTTTTGTTACCCATAAGTGACTGAAAGTTACACATTGAACATGTTATGTAAGCCTGTGTTTCCCTCCAGTGGTCCTGAACCCTAAAGGGGATTAAATGAAGGCCATAGACCTTTGGATCGGGGGGAGGGATTGCACTAACACTCTTCTTCTTCCCATGTATCCCTGCAGATTTCGGGCGTCGGTTCCTCTCGATCACCTCGAGCAGGAGCTGGCCTTTCCCAACAGGGCCGACCTCCTCGCCTTCATCGAGCCGTTCGAGCTCAAGTTCGTCGACGTCGAAAAGAAATCCTTGGACTGCAAGGCCAGCATGTCGGCGCTACCCCTGTAGCACCCACCCACCCACCCACACAAAGAGACTCACAAGAGCATAACTGACGTCATCACAGTCCGTGAATCCTTTCTGTTTCTCCTCTGTCGATTCTTCCTTGAGTCAGGATGGAGGAGGAGAGGTCGTCTTCCCCCACAGTGTTTCTTCTTATCCAGCGAGGTTTTTCCCCTCCCTCCCTGTGCCACCACCTTGCTCTCCGTGCTCTTCTCTGTTGGAGACTGTTACAGCGCTACTGAGACCAGACTTCTTCCAACCTTGCTGGCGCATCTTCCGACTTTGTCCTCCAAAATCCTGCTCCTGCTCCTCCAGGATTTGTTCCGGAACTTGGAGAACTTATGGAACCGGCACAGGGAACAGAGAGAGGGAAGGGAACGCCATTCCGTCACGTGTCTTCACCGGCCTGCGGCTTTTTCCTTCCCTGTACCCCCCAGTTCCTCTCTCTCTCCGCCTTTCTGTCTGCACGCCCCACCTCTTGGCTTGGAGCTCGCGGACTGGCTCGAGAGCCCACGAAAGCGGTCGGTCCCGATGCTTCAGTCGAGATGGTGGGCGGGCATGGACGGGAGGCGTTGTCTGCGCAGAATCAGTCGGGTTTTTTTTTTAAAGCTCGCCTACTCCTGCAGATTTCAATTCTTGCACCTCTCTGAACCAATAGACTTCGCGAGGCGGGATCGTCATCATCATCAATTTGTCATTATTCTACGATCTTTACAGAGCGGCCTGTTGTGATGAATGTTTAATTGTAGACATGCTCATATTTTCCAAGGGGAAAAAATGATAATAAAGCTATAAAAAATTGACTTCCTGCGCGGTATTACTTTTTAGCCTCATAATCTGCTAGTGTTGTAGCATTATACCTTTGTAGTACCTATTGTAATCTGTAAAATCTTATATTTATACTATAGTTATTAATTAGTTAATACTGTTATTAATGACATAATACAATTAGGACAACCCGTCACTAAATGTACACTAGTAATCTTAGTTGGGTAGTACAGCAAATTGAGTTTTTTCATTGACCTTCCCGACGGGACTTTTAAACTTACAAGCGAGAATTCACGAGAAACAATTGTGACATTTACGTACGCATGTGGGATTCTACTGACATGTTCCATTACATGTTTAAAGCTGAATTTGTTGCGCTTGTAAGCTAAAAAGTTCCGTCGTTGTGACCTCAGCAGAAGTTGGCCTCAAAAATAAATAACATATGCCCTGTACTTTCAAAAATGCAAATTAATTTTTTTCAAAATTGCCGTCAAAATATGACTCCTGGTCACTCACCCCAAACTTGCCTTTCTGCCTTGTCTGTCTGACTCCCTTTCCCTGAATCTAGTGAGGCGGCATTGGCAACCGGGACCGCGGAGACCGGGCCGGATTGGCTTGGCTTGGCTTGGGTCCTGTCCTGTCTCTCTCTGGCGGTGTGGAGCCGAGGCCTGCAGCTGCAGACTGCAGTGCAGCAGCTGTTAGGATTTCCTGTGATGTGACAGCTGCTGTCGCGGCTATCTGCTACTGCTAGTGGCTGCTGCTGCTGCTGGCTGCTGCTGCACTGCTGGAGAGGAAATCGGACATATCGGACCGGACGATTTCTGCCGCCGCACAACGAAAAATAAAGGGTCTTCTCCCCCGCTGAACAGCCCCCACCAGGTCCAGCTCCAGGTCCAGATCGACCAGAAGAACCTCCTTGGACGACTTCGAACACAGGTAAAGGTGCCCACAAATAGCGGTGTCTACCTATGCTAACTGGACCATCTGTTTGCAAGAAGTCGTGCCGTCCCCTTGCTTCCCAGGTCGTCATGGATGAAGAGTACGACTGCGTGGTCTTGGGCACCGGCCTGACCGAGTGCATCCTGTCCGGCATGCTGTCCGTCTCTGGAAAGAAGGTCCTCCACATGGATCGAAACAAGTACTACGGAGGCGAGTCTGCCTCGCTCACTCCCCTCGAGGAGCTCTTCGAGAAGTTTGGCATGCCCAAGCAGGACGAGGCATATGGGAAGGGCCGTGACTGGAACGTTGACCTCATTCCCAAGTTTATCATGGCCAACGGGGAGCTCGTCAAGCTACTTATCCACACGGGTGTCACCCGGTACTTGGAGTTCAAGTCTGTGGAGGGGAGCTACGTGATGGGCAAGTCAGGCAAGATCTCCAAGGTTCCGGCTGACGAGAGGGAGGCTCTAACTTCTGATCTGATGGGTCTCTTTGAGAAGAGAAGATTCAGGAGTTTCCTCATCTTTGTCCAAGACTTTGACGAGAACGACCCCAAGACTTGGAAGGAGATTGACCCAACCAAGACGACCATGGATGAGGTCTACAAGAAGTATGGACTGGATCCTAACACTTGCGATTTCGTTGGTCATGCCCTGGCACTGTATCGCAATGATGACTACCTGAGCAGACCCTGTCTGGAGGCAGTGAAGAGGATCAAGCTCTACAGTGACTCGCTGGCCAGGTACGGCAAGAGTCCATACCTGTACCCGCTGTATGGCCTGGGTGAGCTGCCACAAGGATTTGCTCGTCTCTCTGCAATCTATGGTGGCACCTACATGCTGGACAAGCAGGTTGACGAGCTGGTGATGGAGGGAGGCAAGGTGGTGGGAGTGCGTTCCGGAAAGGAGGTGGCCAGGTGCAAGCAGGTCTACTGTGACCCATCTTATGCTCCTGACAGGGTCAAGAAGGTGGGGCAAGTGGTGAGGTGCATCTGCCTGATGGATCACCCAGTACCAAACACAAAGGATGCCCTGTCCACCCAGATCATCATTCCACAAAAGCAGGTCGGGCGCAGCTCTGATATTTACGTGACCATGGTCAGCTACACCCATCAGGTGGCTTCGAAGGGCTGGTTCGTGGCCATGGTGTCCACTACGGTGGAGACTGCAAACCCTGAGCAAGAGATCCAGCCCGGCATCAAGCTGTTGGGACCGGTGAAGCAGAAGTTCTTGCAGATCAGCGATGTCTACTCTCCCACTGATGACGGAGCTGCCACGCAAGTCTTCATCTCCAACTCCTATGACGCCACCTCTCACTTTGAGACCACTTGCCGTGACGTTCTGGACATCTTCAAGAGAGGGACTGGCGAGGAATTCGACTTCTCGAAGGTCAAGCATACCCTAGAGGACCAGGAGTAGGACAGCGAAGTCCACACGCCCTTTCCCTCCCCCACAGCATGTCAGCCAGCCAGCATTTGCAACAGATTAACAGCAATACTTGCATCTGACTGAGGGATACATAAGAAATGTAAAAAAAATATTCCTTTCTACGTGTTTTTAATTGTTATTGTCCCGGTTTTGGTTTCCTGTCTTTTTTCGAAATAAATTGGTGACATTCATCTTTAAAAAAAAAAAAAAAAAAAGAAAAGAAAAGCTCACGTTCACGGTTCGGCACAAAGTTGGAGCCATATCGGTATATAGTACACAGTATGTACTACTTTTGACTACTTTTCCACCGATTTTATTTACTTATTAACAAAATCCTCGGAACTTCAGAGAATTTTGTTAATAAGTAGGTAAAATTTTAGAAATCGGTGGAAAAGTAGTCAAAGTTCGGCATCGGAGGTTTATCGGAGTTTAGTTGGAAGTTTTATTAATGGTGCGTTGTTGGCCACTAGCAATGGCATTTAAAATTACTTTTGCGCTACTGTTTTACTAGATTCTTAAGCTAAGCTACCCAGGTTTTGCTGTTTTTGAGGTTAGCTAAAATTTGACTCGCGATTTTTCTGCTACTTTGGGGCTTCCCTCTCGCAATTTTGAAGTTTTTCACCTGGTCACATGGTCATCACGTCAGCATCGTTGTTGACACTCCTCATCAATTCGCCCGAGCACTGTTGCCAACTGGCATTTTTCAATGCCAGATTTCACAAAACTGGCATTTTTAAAAAACATTTGGCATTGAAAATTTTCCATTTTATTTTTTAATTGGTATTAATATTTAATCTACTATATTTACTGTTGGCATTTAATTTTTTTGGAGACAGTAAATAAAACTTCAAATTTGGCATTTTTTGTACCAGGATTTGGCATTGGACTTGCGTGAAAACCTGGCAACACTGCGCCCGAGTGGTCACTCTCCCCTCCCCTCACTCCCAGCATGAAGAGGGCTTCCGAAGGTGAGTTCTCGTTCCCCGACGTCAACAGCTCCGGCGAAGCCATCGAGCGGGCGGGGGCGGTCGCCGAGGAGGCCGGCCGGGCCGGCCGCACGGCCAGGGCGGTGCTGGACAGGGCACGGGAGGCCCTGGGGGACGGGCACGAGCAGGCATACGAGGGAGAGGCCGACGTGGACGACCTCCCGGAGGGGGTCTCCTCCCTGCTGAGGGAGGACCGCCTGCTCCAGTGGCTCCACTGGCACCGCCTCCTGCGCGACCTGGACCGGGGAGCGCGGGAGGCGCTGGACAGGGACGACTCCCCGCGGGTGGCCCTGCACTTCCGCAGGGTGGGGCAGGTGTGCGACAGGCTGGGCGGGTCCGGGTGCGCCAACCTGTCGCGCCACGCGCGCGCCTTCGCCTCCTCCCTGCGCTCGCTGGCAGCCGTCCGGCTCGCTGGCCGCCTGGAGGGCGACCTGGAGAAACTCAATTACCCGCACTGCATCCTCAGCGAGCAGGTGAGAGAGTTGTATTTTATGTGAGAAGGTCTGCCCAAGTTGGCGGTTTCATCTTTAAACCTTTTTTTTTTCTTTCTTCTTGTCAGGTTCCGGTGGGTAAGCTCAACTACGACGCCGTGAGCGCCGTTGCCAGCTTCAGGACCCACTTCCTCCTCATGGTCCAGCTCTTCGGAGGCAAGTACAAGGAGGAGGAGGCGGAGGAGGAGGACGGCGGAGACGAAGCCGCTCCCGCCGCCGTGGAAGCCAGCCCCGGCGAGATCATGCTGGCCCCGCTGAGGAAGCGTTTCCGGTACCACTTCAGCGGCAGCCGCAAGACCAACAACCCCGTCCGCCCAGAGTGGTTCCTCATGCAGACGAAGCTGTGGCTCCGCAACTGCGGACGATTCTTCGAGCGGTGCGGCCTCGTCGAGGGCGGGGGCGGGGGCGTGGGCGTGGCCGGTCAGCAGCAGCAGCGGCTGGCACGCAGGGAGGTCCTGGCGGAGGTCCGCCTCGTGCGCCAGGGCCTCCTCCGGATGGCGGCGGACAAGCTGGCGGAGGACCTGGAGAGCCCCTACCTGAGGCAGGACGACCTCCTCCTCAGCCACGCCATCGACGAGGTGCTGATCTTCACCAAGGACGCCGTCGTGGTGGAGATGTCCAGCGGGGTCGAGTCGGAGGCCCTTCCCGTGTCGGTCCTCTCGAGGGATGAGGTTTGCCAAAGGTGCTGCTTGTAACTAGTAGTACTACATACGGTGCATGCTCTCGCAATCATCCAAGACGGTTGTCCTGACACACGTTGCACGTACTAAATCTTTGCGCAGGTGGCTGACCCTGGAGCGCAAGTATGCCTTCGAAAAGATGGACGCCCTCTTACTGGAGGAGGACGGCTGGCTGTCGTCCGCAGCCAGCCCGGACCTGCTGCGCTGCGCCGACGCGTTCGTGACCCTCCTGCAGAGCCTGGTGGCCAGGTTCAAGCCGGTCCGCGAGGCCCACATCAAGCTCCGCTTCGTCTCGCTCCTCTTCGACTTGCTGGAGGACTTCCGGATGCGCCTGGTGAAGGTCATGCGCGGGGAACAGGAGAAGGGCGGAGGCGAGGGGGGCCGGAGGAGGGGCGGAGGGGTCGTCAACAGCGAGGTGTTCGCGCTGGCTCTCAACTCGGCCATGCACCTGGCGGACACCCTGGAGTCCTGGCAGGAGATGCCGCTCTTTCTCCACCTGACCCACCTGCGACGCCAGGCGGCCTCGGCCGTGGCAGCAGATTCGCTGACAGGGTCGCCCTCCTCCTCTTCCTCGGGCCTCCTCTTCGCGCCCATCGTGGACAGCTTCAACTTCGTGGTGAAGGATTCCACGGACTATGCTGCAGAGCTCATCCTGTACGAGGTGAAGGCCCAGAGCCTGCGCTACCGCCGTAGCGTGTCCTGGTCAGAGCCGTGTGAGGAGGAGGCCCTGAGGCCGCAGGACGAGCCAAGCCTGGAGGCACTTGGGATGTTCCAGAGCCTGTCCGCCAACCTGACTTCCTTCTGCCAGCGACTGAGGCCGTCCCTCATCGCCCAGGTCACTCAGAGGGTGTCATGGCTGCTCTCCGAGTTCCTCCTGGAAGAGGTGGTCCTGGTCCACGACTTCAGCCCGGCCGGCGCTCGCAGGTTGAGTCGGGACGTCAAAGCTGGCATCGAGCCCATCCTGGCCCAGGTCGGGTCGGCAACGTCCGTGTCGGCAACGTCGTTGAAGGCGTCGCGCCTGTCTGAGGCAACCTCGCTGCTGTGCTCCCCGGCAGGCAACGCGATGCTGCTGTTGGAGGCACTGGAGGAGGAGGTGGCCATCGACCAGGCCAAGGACATCCTGAGAGAGCATGGCATCAGCAGGCTCTCAGGCACGATGGCCAAGGCGGTGCTCATGCGGAGGACCGATGTTGCGGAAATGAAGAGAGCATTGTGATACTGTTTTAAAGCAGAGATTTGTTAACTGTTCATTTGCCTAATTGAAAGAAGGAAACCTGTATACTTTTTAGCTGTCATTTGGGAGAATTAGGATATGCTACTAAAACTCTTTCGTTTTTTCCCAAGCGCAAGTGCATATTTTAAGTCTTGTGAGGAGAGGCAGAGTCTAAGAGCATTGATGGCCCTGTGCACCTCCCGCAGCCTTCTCCTCCGGGCCTCAGCCTCCTCCCTCTTAGAAGCCTCCCTAAGGGCCGTTAAGCAGTAGGCAGTAGGCCACAGACCTATGTGATGCGGCCACCCCAATTTGAGGATCCCTTGGCAAATCGGGCCAGCACTGCGAGAGAGCTGCCAAGGACCGGGGCCGCGCAGAGCAGAAGTTCTACGAGAAGTTTGCCGACCTGCTGGCAAGCAGTGCATCATTCGTTCATTCATTTCAAATTTCGACCGGTGAGGTGGAGGCAGTCAATAATAGCTTAATCGTACGCAAAAGATAGAAACCAGTAATGTCGACCGTGTCGACCACAGGCATTTATTTAAATAGTGTTCATATCAAGAGACCTGGTTAAGCTCCCTGAGAGCCCACCGCTTCCCCTCCACCTTGGCCGTGGTGGCCGCGAACTTTTCTGCCACCTCCTCCATCTCCATCCCGGCCGCGGCGTACTGGGCCAGGGCCGAGCGCACCCTCGCTAGCTCTGTCCGCGCGGACTCGGCACGCCCGTCCAGGTGTGCCCTGAGCCGGCGAAGGGCCTGGACCGCCTCGGGGCCGTATGTGGCGCACAGAACCTCCAGCTCCAGGCATCTATGCATCGGGGGAGAAGGAAGCTAGGACGTAAATTTGAGCTAATCATTACTGTAACATGGTGATTGTGAACGTTCACTCGATCTAGGGTACATAATAATAGTACAGGCGAATGTCCTGTCTCTGTTACAGGTTGCATCCCAGACCATTGGGCCAATCCATCCTTCCCAAAAGTTGCATGGACTGCGTACTGGGAGTGTGGCAAGAAATTTGATCTTTTTGCCACTGCCAAATGCCCAAATCCTACCCTGCTAACCGGGTAGCTTCAGATTAATATTAATGTAAAGCTGAGAGCCATTTTTTTAAAGTACGTAAAATTACGAGTGTTAACTAGTAAGGCACACCATTTCACCGTTTAAAGTAAACTGTGAAATCGAGATTTTACTATGCTTACTTTATCTTGAGTAGGAGCGTCTTGCACTTGACAGCCAGGTACTGCGCGCCGACCTCGTCTGCCTGTGCCCTCTGCCCCATGACGTGGCGCCTGCAAAGTGCCTCGAGGACGTCCACGCCACGCGACAGCGTCTCCAGGTGCTGCCTCTCCTCCCCGCGGCGCCAGGCGTCCCTGCGCCGCGCCACCCTCGCCGAGGCGGCGTCCTCCGCGGCCTCGACTTCGGCGCGGACCATCTCCGGGAGGCGGACGGCGCGGGAGAAGCGCGCCACGGCAGAATCGGCGTCGCTCTCGGTGGTAGACAGCTGTGACGAGAAAGGCTAAATGACGCTCTTCTCGAGTACGGTACGGACAACCTTTTTAACCTTCAACCTTCAGTTAGTGTAGTGGGCAGTCTGGGGGAAACTGTTTATTAAATCAAAGTTTTCTACTCAAAATCTGAGGCCAAGTGGACGTGTCATATAAAAAGTTAGTAGGCAAGGAAGTCAACCTTAGTGGTGTTTTTTTTTTTTAATGGCTCTTGAACAAAAGAATTTTGTAAACAGGAGTTATGTCATCCCGCACGACCAAGGTCCAACTGAGATCTAAGACTGTGTCATTTCTCTTATGTCTTATGCCCACCGTTGCAATCGATGCCACCTCCTCTCCACCTTCCTTGTCCACCCTGTCCTCCACCTGTCTGACGAGCGCCGTCGCCCGGGCGAAGAGCGACTCCTCCATCATCCTGTGCACCGTCGTCCGGGCCTCGGGGTCGAGCGGCCTCGACCTCAGGTGCCTCTCCGGGTCCAGGCCGAACAGGGTCGTCGTGGCGGAACCCTCTCCCGTCCCCGCTAGTCTGACATGGTCTCGGAGCTCCATCGCGGTGAAGGCATCGCTCAGATGCTGCAGAGACTGCAAAGAGAAGCAAGAAAGATTTTTAGTAGCCTTGGTCTAATAAAAAGCATCAGTGCC
>JAAUYM010032885.1_pt1 | contig 17056 bp, 17 predicted proteins | sample 7278001 | NCBI WGS metagenome assembly JAAUYM01 (sample SAMN14350224, study PRJNA611818) | marine sediment metagenome | isolation source: surface marine sediment (1.8m) | place: French Polynesia: Moorea | collected 2018-08
GGCAACAAAAAAACCTCTCTTGTACTACTTATGATTACATCTCTTTATAACTATTTTTTTTATAGAAGCAGCTGTGTGAGAAAAGAAAAAAAGCATGCATCATCTCCAGATGCATTAAAAATAAATCGTCTTTTTGCAATTGATCTTTTCTGAAACTTCACCAGCGCGGACGTTGGTGACTTCAACGCAGGGTGACGTGGTGAAATGAGGAAAACGGCGTTAACGAAGCCGCCGACAACGTTTTACTACTACTGCTGTACTGGGAAGAATAAAAGCACAAAAAACTCTTATTCCAAACAAGGAAAAAAATTGCGATCGAATGCCAAAACGTATTTTTCTGGCCGAGCACACGTGCAGTTAGTTTCCTGTGAGTGAAAAAAGAGGAAAAGTAGAAAAACCAATAAATTTGAAAATTGTCCATCTATGAATACGAAGGAGGAGGCGTCTCAATATGCGCAGCAATTTTTTTGAGTTTCAGGGATTTCCGCTCACCCAGAAACGTTTTTTATTCGCATAGTAGTAGTAGTTACTGCGTAGTAGGTCCGCGCATACTGTATGTAGATGGAGGTACAGGATGCAATTGTGCAATAACGCAGTGGGTATAAAAGGTGCAAACAGGACTGCACTTCTGCATCTAGTACGTACACAGTATTTCATAAGTACACGCTGTCTTATCCGAGCACTCAAAAGACACTGGAATTCTTTTGGTGACCATGACGACCTCCAAGTTCCTCCTCTTCGCCGCGCTTCTCCTCCTTTCCTCCGCGGCCTTCGCCGAGAGGGACGAGGACGCTGACGTGGACGAGCCCAAGACGACAAAGGGGATGACGGAAGACGGAGCCGTCTTTCCGCTCAGGCCGGAGGACATCGACCCTCAGTTCACCCTCGACAACACCGTGGAGAAGGACCCCGAGGAGGTCATGGGTGAGAGCAGCAACGACAGCGGGCAGCAGTCTTGACTCTGCGATGCTGATGCAAAGTTTTTTTCTTTCTTTTCTTCCAGGAGGCCGGCTGATGCCCGAGGCCGGTCTCGGCGGCCGCGCCGGCCGCGTCCGCCGCCAAAGCCGCCGCCGCTGCGTAATCTTTTCCAACATCGTCCGCACCTCCCAGTTGTGCAGCTACGCGTGCGGGTACTACGGCTACAGGATCTTTGTCCACTACAGAACCGCTTGCGGGTGCTGCTGAGGGAGGAGGAGGGATCTTCGAACGGGACGGAACGGGACGGGAAGAAACAGATTTTTCAACATTTAGGAAGAATTATTTACCCATGAAATGGCACAAACAAAAGTTATGCTAAAATTTTTGTGTTAGATTTATGAAAAAAAGAATTTTCCTAACACTTGTCTGCATGCAAGAGACGTGAAATTCAATACAATGTTGATGCTACTACTCGTACTACAATATGAGATGTCAATTAGCAGAGTGGGATGAATCGTAGGCGGACAGGTGCCAAAATGGCTATAACCAAGGGCAGATCAGGCGACTTTGCGATAATTCAAAGATCATACGAAAAAAAAATGCCCGCTCTGTAAGTCGCGCCCTTGGCACCTCTACATAGGCTCAAATTAAGGAGATACAAAGGAGGAACGACGCAGGAACATCTGCTTCATCTCAACCACAAAAAAAGAGAAGTAAATCTTTTCCTTTTTCGATGCTCGAAAGACGTCGTCAAATAAGACATCCCGGATTATAAAAATTCCTTCTACTGTACACACGCACACTTATAGGCGGAAGTCAAACATTCCCTTTTTTCCCCTCCCTCTCTTCTCTTACTATTTTCATTCAAATTCCCCAAAATCCGAAGTCGGAAATCGACTTTTCTTTCCTCCCCCTCCTACAGATCTGCACCCCTCTACTCCTTCTCAGCGACTGCCTAATTCGACGCGGTTTAGCTCGATTGTGAGGGTTCGTAAAAGGGTGACATTTTCTGAAGTTCCAAATTAGTCCTTTTTGGTTTTTTTTTTTTCTTCCCGAATCCAGTTTTGGTTGCTACAGTAATAACCTGCTTCCATATTCTTCTTCCTGATTAGTCGGTCGATTTATCCGAATGAGTCGACCCCAAATGTCATCGTCAAAGGTTGGCGTCATGTGTGTAAAAGTGATAGGTGCCGCCCGGGCATCAAAATTGCTTTGGGATCAATCCTGGATAGAAGCGGCGACGCATTGGACGATCTGAATGCGTAGTGCGTCAAGAAGCAGGAAACAAGTCTTAGTGTTATAAAAATGAACAAGTCTCCTTCATGACTTTTATAGTACAAAAATTACCATATTGCCCTAATAATGAAGCGCTTGATGCGTCGCCGGTGCGACACCACCGACAGTTCCGTGCGATCAACAACAATAACAGCAAGGAGAAGAAGAATGTCTGCCATAGACGCCCATGGCTGCAGCAATGCTCAGTCTCGCAACCAATCACTCTACCACACGTAGTAGTACTAGGTACATCAGATCGAGGAAACCCATTTTTGCTTCGCCAGTTTTTTTCCTTCTGATAATCAACCCTGATGTCCCGAGTCACTCTCGTCTCTTTTTCTCCAACTCCGGAAGCGATCATTGAGACGTCTTGTTCCCCCCCCCCCCCTCCAACTTCGCCCTTCGCTTCGCAAAGAACTGATTGATCGGGAAGACTTAATTGTTTGGGCCCCAATCCATCTTTCGCCCTTCCTCTGTGACTCCCAACCCTCCTCCTCTTCTCCTTGCAGTCCTGACCTTTCCCCTGCTTTGTAAATAGCTCGGTGTGCTGCACACGTTAGACGCCGTATGAATGGGCATCTCTGCTGCGCTGCCCCCCCCCTCCCAAAAAAACTGCCCATTCTCCCTCTCTCTCAATATGTTTTTTTTTTCACGATTCTGTAAAACCACGTTACGTAAAAAGTGACAAACCCTGCTATGTATGTAGCATGCAAAAAGCACTTAACCGTATATAAGTGCTAGGTGATTGTTGTTGTTGCTGCTGTAGCTGTTTTATTTGTGTCCTTGACTGAAAAGTGCTTCGCTGGGTAAGATTTGCCAATAAAAAAGATCAAAATACAACTTGCCTCAATAGCAGTTCATTCTTATTTCTGCATCTACTACGTACAATGCTGTACGTACTGTATCTACGTCTTGATTGCAACTTCCTCTAAGTAGAAAGATAAAGAGGAAAGATGGAATCTGGAGACCACGCTGGGTAGCTTCCTAGAACACCTTAAAATGTAAAATTTTGCGCCAGTAGAATAATCATCACTTTCTGGGTGTTGAAAAATTGGTTTGCACTACTCTCTCTCTCTCGTTTATTGCTTAACCAGTTATATTGAAGAAAAAATCCGTGTACCACACTTCAGTGGTTGGGCTATTTCGGTTTGGAGACTTTGAAGTGGAGCCTTCCTCCCTTTTGAGGTGCCTTTGTGACCAACTCCCTGACCAAGGAAGGCTTGGTAAATGAAGTCTGGAAATATAAAGTTTAAGTTTTAAGAATTGCAAAAAGTTTTTTGGCCACTTACAGATGGTAGAGGGCAGAGTGTGTCTTCATATTTCTTGAACTGCCTTTTTACCTCAACAATCCTGTGGACAATAATAATGTTGCAATCAGTATGATAGCAACAGCAATACTATTTAATTAAGTAGTGTCTTTTACAATTACTATTAAGAGGCAGACCGGTCATCAGACTGATGCTAAAAGGAAATGGATTAAAAGTATGGTGGCAGGATGTCTATAGGTTAAAACTACCTGGCAACAAGTGGTTCGCACTGGTGCAACCTGAAATACTTGTCCACCATGAATGCCTTCTTGCTGTTTTTTTCTGAAGCTGTTGCTGTCATGTTGCTCAAATCTGTCTTCTCCATCATTAGTGTTTTATTGGACTGAGGACAGAGTTTGTCCAGTATGTCAATAAACTTTATATACAGCTGACCCAGGATGTCATCAGTGCAATATGAGGAGATGCGGTAGAACCTATCATCCTGTGTAACTGAATACACATAGCAAGAATAGTCAGAATCAATAAGACCACTGAGATTAGCATTTTTTGAATCTACTTGCATATCATTCCGCAGTACAGCTTCTCCAGTTTTTGGAAGTCTGAGGTGAGATTCTCTATCCTCTCCTCTTGAATTACTCTGTATATGCGCGACTCCCTGTATGTCCTCTGCCTGCACCTCTCAGCACATCTCCTCAGGTAGGGATCCTGGATCTGTTGAACTGGTGTGACTTGCTGTCGCTGCCTGGCAGAGGCCTTAATAACAAAAAATAGCTTGCTAGCAAACAAGTTCTTAAAAAAGGCAGCAATGGTGCCAACTTGATTTCACTGACTGGAATTGGTCGCACCGGTACCACCGGACTCCAGTTCTCCCTGATGTCCTCCTCGAAGAAGACGTCCTTCAGAAAGGACAGGTTCTCCTCTGGACAGTCCGTTGAGATGCTGAGAGCAATGCTATGTATTGATCTTTATAGACAACCAATTTGTTCTTATTTTAAAAAAGAAATAATCTATTGTGCCACTGTGTAAGAATTTGCCTGATTTTAAGAGACCACCCTGTCACATTTTTTATATGGAGCATGTTGCAACCAGGCTTGGCATTGTCATGATGGAAAAAGGTGTCCTGAATCTATTTTTGTCCTGAAGCTTTCATCTTGATGTGTCTGAGAAGTGACATGGAAGCACAATTGTCCCTTATATGGTCCCAGACAGCAGAGTTTAAGCCTCAGCAGGAGATTCATGGTTGCAACATGCTCCATAATAAAATGTGACGGGTGGGCAGAACCCATCTTGAAATCAGAAAAATACTTTCACATTGCTTAATTTCTCAGAAAAATGTTATAAATACAAAATGTTTAAATTAGTTAGAACATCAATTAATATTATAACATTTTTTTCTACAATCAAAGGTAAGGAAAATTTGAGGTTGTAAACTTCTTCGCTGGATACCCCTTGTAGTCTATTTTTTTTGTGAAAATCCCTCATAGTAAAGTACAAAGTTGATGTTTGTGAGTGTGGTTTCTCCCATAGCAGTACCTGTAATCATGTTCATCCATGCCTAATTAAATCGGAACAGAGTTAATAAGTTTTTGAAACGCAGTTAGACTCAGCAAAGAAGATACCAACCTCCAGAAATGGACACATTGCATATTTTGGCCTCAAGGCGTTGCATTCGCTCATGAATAATCCTGGAAAAAATTGCACTCTGGGCTAAAATTCTTTGCAATGCACTTTGTAAGCAAGAGAGAAATAGCCTTGTCAGACAAAGTTAGTTGAACAAACATAAACAGACCTAAGGTTTATGGCTTCATGTTGCACCACGTCTTGTGGAGTGGAGCACTTGTAGAATGCGCCGTAGGCATTCTTTGCCACCGACCTGCGAGAGTACGGTGGGAGAAAGTACCCAGCTTGTCGGAGTTTTGCTGTAATGGTGGTTATCTTAGGTGGTGGGACAACTTTTACCTGTAGAGAGCAAAAAAGACATGGTACTTCTGCTACCGTAAGAAAGCTTATTAAGTGTCTTAAAAACAAGTACTGACAGAGTGCAAACAGATGATGTTTGTGATCAGTTTGTCATAGGCTTCGATGAGCTGCACCATGGTGTCATTTGGGCAATACGTTGGAAAGCGGTGCCACTTTGACAGCTCCTGCCTTTTTGGGATTACTGATGGCAAGCTCTGCTTCATAGAGGCCTTTAAAGCTTCCACATTCTCTTGCTTGTTATGCATCAGCTCTGCGCTCTTATCATCCATTTTTGAGTTGAATTCTCGTCCTTTTGTCAATGGTGAAGGTGGCTAAAAGAAATCAGTTTAGCTGCAAATTTTAAACTCGTACAACTACGTACTACGTACTACGTACTACGTACTACGTACTACGTACTTAAGTACTAATTGTTTTTTATTTCCCCATTTTGCTCCTGACCTTCCGTCGGCAAATGGTCTCCTCTGCCTGCTGAAATCGCCTTCTGATTTCTTTCAAAACGCCAGGTTTCTCACACAGGACAAAGGTGAAGGTCAAGTCGGGATATGTTGTCATCTTTAAAGTCGTTCGCCCGGCTTTTGCCTGGAAATGCAGTTATAGTAGGAAAAGTCGAACGTTCAATTGCAAAAATTTTACAATAGAACAATTGATTTTGTCTCACTCCCACTTCATGCGGACACAGCTCCTTCAAGATGTCAAAGAAGACCAAGAAGATCTCCCTGTTCCTCCTGCAGTAAGGACTTACCGTGTAGGAGGTCTCGTTTGGCGACACTGCAATTGAAGGAGTCGCAAATGTGCATAGAGAATGTATACAAGAGGCACACCTATTTCGCAGATCCCTTTCTTTCTCAGTTCGAACTTCTCTTCCAGTTCCTTGGTCATGTTGTGGCTGGCCACCAGTTTGTAAAGCCTACCATTAAATATGCCCTTGAGACTGGTGATATGGCAAGCAACTTCCCCTGATTTGACCTGTTTTCCTTTGTTTCCTGAACTCCAGTGCATTTTTCAAAGCAGTCTTGAAGTAGAGAGGTCTCATTGTCTATTAACGGAGTTTGTGGCTGTGGTTCTCCTGTCGACTTCCCATGTGCATTAATAACAAACAAATTTACAGTGCTCACTGATTCTTTTAATGCTGTACCTTCATGTAGTTATGGGGCCCTAAAGAAGTCATATACCTAGGTACTTACAGCAGGCTAATTCATATAAGTATGCTCACTTTTGGTGGACCGTGTGAGGCTGCTGGGTACCTGTCCCCCCAGAAGTTGATGATATCCTCAATAAAGAGGGCATCTTTTAGTGATGCCAGCTGCTCCTCTTGACAAGCTTTGCCAATGTAGAAGGACACATCTCCATTCTCAAAACCATTTGTCTCAACTTAAAAGACAAAACACCGGTGCAGAGAATGCCACACTCATCATAAAATAAATCTATCACAACATTGATCATAATGCAATGTGCTCACGTGTGCCACACAGCTCATCCTCCACCTCCTGCAGCTTTTCATGAACCTTTCTTTTTTCACGCACTCCCTGGAAGTATGGCATGACAGCTTGTTGTCTGCAGTGCCAGATGGGCTGCAATGGTAGGTTGGGTCTACTGTCAACGCTGGAACGCCCAGGAATGATAATTGGGGAGGTGAAGTAGAAGCCCTTGTCTCTCTCCACTGGTGGAACATCACCAATCACCTCCTTGCATTTAATAAAATTGGCTGTTATTTACACATTGTAAGCATGTCATTCAATTGCAAGACTAAATTTGGAAAATTAAAAATCACAGTTGCAAATAAATGACACTGATCTTATACATACTGTAGCTGTTTATCCTTACCTTTGGATCCATGCAAAATGTCTTGATAGCAACCTCCTCATATCTTTTCCTCAGATAGGGCAAGATGGAATCTGGACATCGTGCTGGGTAGCTGTGAAACCTCCTACAGAACCATAAAATGTAAAAATCAATATGTGTAAGAGAATAAGGCACTTACCTGGCTTCATCAATTTTATTTCTCCGGGGTGGACGAGGAGTCACTGCTGCCTTCCTAAAACCTGAGCACCAGTTTGATTTTATTGAAGTTGACAAGCTTTGGCACATGGTGGTTGTTAGACTGTTGGATCTTGCCTGCTTGGGGCTGTACCACTATTTCCTTGCTAAAATCACTGGTTTTCTGTGCTCTAGTTGAATAGGCAGCCTCCAAGCTGATAATCACAGCCAGGAAGACAATTGAAAACCCCATAGTGCTAGTCATAAGGATATCTTTCCTTTTTCATGTTGTCAATCCTTTTGTCTCACACAATGATTTTTTTCAGATTTGTCCAATGGAAAAGAATTCAAAACAGGCAATAAATATCTTGAAAAGTGTGCTCAATAATTAATGCCACTCTCACTATTGTACCACTTTTGGTCGGGTCCAACAAAATTCAATAAAAATTACTAGTATGAGGTACGTCACTGTACCTCAGAGCTATGCTACGATTGTGTATCTGTTGTGCCACAGAAGTCTTAGTCTGGAATGGAAACTGTTCTTCCTCCTCTGTTGGTATAAACTTTGTATAACTTAAATAGCACATTCAACAAGAAAAGTTATTACATAATAAATTGAGAGCAATAAATTTATAGCAAACATTATTTATAACTCATAACCTTAAAGCGCATGACATCAAATATATATTAAAAAACCTTATGTAATATACAAAAAGAGGCCAACTCTTTCCAGTTTTACTTCAATGACTAGTAAATTTTAATGTGCTGTAATTTTGATACTGTACATTTGATTTTAATATCTTCAGAATATGTTGCTAAGTGCATTACACAGACTAATTTATACATATTACTGTGACACAATGTCACAATGTCAGCTTAGAAGCGCAAGCAAACTGGCTAAAACCCTTTTACTTACAAGCCCTCTTTACTATGCCACTTTTGCTTTGCCACTTTTGCTCAGTCCCAACGGGTGGCATTGTAATGAGATTTGACTGTACCGGTATTGGTTTGCAATTCTCTCTCCCTCATTTATTAAGAACGCAGTACAACACATTCCAGTGGCTGGGCTAATTCAGTTTGGAGACTTTGAAGTGGAGCCTTCCTCTCTTTTGAGGTGCCTCTGTGACCAACTTCCTGACCAAGGAAGGCTCAGTGAAGGAATCCTGAGCATGCAAAGTGTAAGCTTTAGAATTTGCAAAAAGTTCTTTGGCCACTTACAGATGGTGGAGGGCAGAGTGTGTCTTCATATTCCTTGAACTGCCTTTTCACCTCAACAATCCTGTGGACAATGATGATGGAACAATAAGTACCATTTTGTTATTATTTATTTGATTTTAAAATCTTTTATATATGCTGCTAAGTGCATTACACATACAAATTTATATTACTGTAAAAACTTTTAAAGATGCCCTAATTTTAAATAACATCACTTTTTGAGAAGTTTCCTTTACAGGTCTGAGACTTCTATGTACTATGTTGCCAATTTTTTAATTGCTGCTAAAAAAACAGATTTTTAGTTCCCATAATGACTTGGTAAAAAAACACACTTGTTGTCTAATAACTGTAAATGTACAGAAGTGTTGCCAATGTTTTGATACACCCTGTAACTCAATACTGTCTACTACTTGCTAATAAGAGGTAGTCCAGTCACTAGACTGATGTCAAAAGGAATTGTATTGAAAGTATGGTGGTGTAATGTGTAAAAGTTAAAACTACCTGGCAACATATGGTTCACACTGGTGCAACCTGAACATCTTGTCAGCCATAACTGTCTCCATGCTGTTCTTTACTGAAGCTGCTGCCGTGTTGTTGCTCAGATCTGTATCCTCCACCATTAGTGTTTTCTTGGACTCAGGACAGAGCTTGTCCAGTATGTCAGTGAACTTGATGTAGAGTTCTCCGAGAACATCTGTGGTGCAGTACCTAGAGATGGGGTAGAATCTCTTGTCCACATTTTCTGTAAGGTAGGAATGTTGATAAATGACACGAGTTCACGTTTTCCACTTTGACCAGATCCACTAACCCACCAATTTTCCCACAGTAGATCCTCTCCAGCATCTGGAACTTGTCCCTGAGGTTGCCCACCATCTCTTCTTGGATCACTCTGTACCTGTTGTTGTCAGTGGCCGTCTTTTGTCTGCACAGCTCAGCACACCTCCTCAGGAATGGGTCTTTCACTTCTTCCTTGAGTGGGGATTGTCTCAACCCAAGTTCAAGTTGGGAATGAGGTGATGCCAATTTCACTTGGCGCTCTGGGATAAGGGGTTTCCAGTTCTCCCTGATGTCCTCCTGGAAGAATATGTCCTTCACGAAGGCAAGGTTCTCCTGTGGGCACTCAGAGGAAATCCTGAGCAGAGTTGCCGGAGGAATTAAACATAGAAGACAAAATTTGTTTAAGAACTTACATGTAGTCTTGTTCTGGCATATCTGCAATGAATAATTAAAATTTGACTTTGCAAATTTTCAAAGCATCTTAACATGTGCAAATAATCAATTAGAGTTAAACTGCACTGTGTTTAGGTGCAGTGCATATTATGCTACAGATGTGCTCAGTGACTGACCTCTGTTTCCACCGCAAACTTCTGCCTCGATGACCTGCATTCGGGTGTGGATGAGCCTGCATTTGAAGGTAAGGATGCATATAATGCATGCAAACAAAACAGAGAAACTCAAAATATTACATTTTGTTTCAAAAAAGCTTTTATGCTTTCCCTCTGTTCTTTCAGTTCTGAAATTGCCTCATGCGCTGGCCTAACAGGCCTGCACACGTCCTCAAACCTGGGATTAATTGGCTCATTCTGAACCACCTCTCTCGGCGTGGAGCAGGTGTAGAAGGATGGGTACTTGTTCTTTGCCACTGTCCTAGATGGGTAGGGAGGCAGAAAGTACCCATGGCGCCGTATCTGGTTTATCTCGGTGGTGATGATGGGCGGGGGTTTAACTTTCATCTTAAGATAAAGAGGACAAAGACATACATGGGAACACCTGTTATTTATCAAGCACTCTGTGCTGGTACTTATGACTTTGACTTATCAGACTGCAAGACTGGATTACATACTTACAGGATGCATGCAGATGATGCTAGTGGTCAGCTTGTCAAAGGCTTCAATGAGCTGGACCAGGACAGAGTCATTACAGAAAATAGGAAAGCGGTGCCACTTGTACAGCTCATGCCTTTTTGGAGTCACTGATGGCAGACTCTGTTTTATGGTGGCCTTATTTAGAGTTGACTCTTTCTCCTCATTCTTGAGTTTCTTTGCCTCATTCACAGCTGACTCCTTGCTAGCAGTCTGTGTAAACTGCATGACCTCATCTTTCTCAAGAGCAATCCTTCTTTTTGCTAACACTGACTTCTGAATTGTATTATATATGCATGTCTTGTGTACAAGTATTTAATAGTGTTTTTATTGTATTTGCAATGCTCTCTCACCTCTTGCGTGCAGATGACTTCCTCAGCCCTGTGGAATCTCTTTTTTATCTCTTCAAGAATGCCGTCTTTCATGCACACTTGAAACTCGAAGACCAAGTCAGGCTCATTGATCATCTTTAGTGTTGGTCCTCCTGTTTTTAGCTGATGGCAGCAGATTTATGGTGCCAATGTTTCTACTACATATCTTAAGGGACTATTGTGGCAACAAAAATTGCTCATACCTACTGAAATTGTTTCAGAAAGGTATGGTATTGAACTTAAAGACAAAAAATTAGTGCTCTAAATATGTACTACGTGAGCCATATAAGAAACTAATGTGGTCCTCATATTTGAGAAAATTAAAATAAATAGAAAAAGTTCTTATTGATACATTATGTGTACAGAAGAGCATGGTAGTATCATCTCACCTTTTGCATGCTTTTTCCATACAGGTCTGGGCATAACTCGCTCAAAATGTCAAAAAAGACCAGAAACACCTCTCTGTTATTTCTGCAGTAGTGGCTCAGAGTGTAGAAATTCGAACTTGATGCTTCTGAAAAGCAAAAGCTAGTTAGAGGTCTGTAGCAATACCTAGAGTGCATCTAATTGAGACACAACAATAGAATTATAAGGGAGTGCTTTTTGTCAAAAATTGGCCACCCATCTTGTCTGTAATTTTCAATGGTGAGAATCAAGCACACACCCCCCCCAACACACATTTTTTACCACCCCGCCTAACGTGTATATTTTTTACAACCCACCTAACCTATACCCGCCTAAAGGGGAAAGGGGGCGCATTCTTCTCTTGTTGACTGCTGCTAGCTAGGTTTGACTGTAGCCAGCTGTTACTCTCTCTCCTCTCTACGGTAAGGGCAGAGTGGGCAGACAAAAATCTAGGTTTGGCAGGTGGGGAAAAATATGGATTAGGCGGGTGCTGCATTTTTGCCAAAAGACAAGCGTACAGAGTGAAAATATTTGTACGTATACCTATGTTAGGTGAGTGCACAATTTCTGCCAAAAAACAGCTCTCCCGAATTATAGTAAAGTATGATTAAACATTCTTTTGTATTTATGCATTCGGAACTTTGACTCACCTGTCTCACAGATTCCCTTTTTCATGAGATCAAACCTCTCCTCGAGTTCCCTGGTAATGTTGTAGCTGGCCACCAACTTGTAAGAGTTTCTGTAAGAAGAGCTAGGAAAAACAGCATGCTATCAACATTCTGTCTACTTGATTGTAGTAGTCAATGCCATTTTCCCCTTCCTCTGCACCTGTTTTCTCTGTCCCCAGCACACCTCTCAAAGCACAGCTGGAGTGGGTTGTCATTCCCAGAATCTATTATAGGAGTTTTGGGCCGATGTTCTCCTTCAGGTGTGCTCTAATTTTTTTTTTTTAGTAAAGCTTAAATCTGGGTACACACTGTTGTGCCATTACCATTGATTTCTACAAGTGCTATAACAGTCCACTTCAATTTAGCAGGATTCGGATTAGGGAGATTTTTTTCTAGATACAAAAATACAGTGAACCACGGATATACTCGTAAGAGCAGCATTTTGGTTTTGATTTTCTGCTCTTATATCCGTCTTGCTCTTATAACCGTAGGTACTATTGAGGCCCCATTAGGGTCACTAATATCTTCTATACGGTACATATACAGTATAGTACGTAGGTGAATGTCCTCTCTCTCTCTCTCTCTCTCTCTCCCCACCCACCCACCCATCTTGAAGGTTCCATTGGACCAATCCTTCCCCAAAAAATGCATGAAGTGCTCTTTTTCAACGGGGACTGACATAGTAGAAGGGCAATGGTTTTTTTCGGGAAGGGGTTATTTTATGCCAAAAAATGGCTATTTTAGGCAGAAGGTCTCCACGCATTTTTTAAAATAAAATAAATGTTGTTCAACATTCCCTTATATAACAAACAATGACTAAAAAGCACTCTGCCTCTTTCCAGAAAATTGAAATTCTGCTCTTACATCCGTAGGAACAAGATTTTCTTGCTCTTATAACCGTCATAATTTTACTTCATAAAGGGCCCATTTTGGTTCTGCTCTTATAAGCATTTTGCTCTTATATCCGTTTCTCTTATATCCGTGGTTCAGTGTTTTTTGTGCATTAAATTACTTCTGATTAGAGGAATTTCTAAATGGTACTTTGGATTAGCGGGACACTTTTTTATGGTGAACAAGCCATATATCCCGTACTGTACTGTCATTGCAATGTGATTGTAATTTTTTGATATGAGTATAGAATTGTGAAAAATTAACATTAAAATAAAAATTCTTACAAATAAAAACTTTTCGGGATTTTGGATTAATGTGATTTTTTTCTTGGCTTCCATGGAGTCCTGCTAATCCGACGTGGCCTGTACAGTGTACTGAACTGTGAGTACCGTACATAGTCACAGAGTGCATAATAAGCTGCAACGTCACTGGAACTATGAAAAGAGATGTTTCTGTATGCCTACTTCAGGTGTGTGAGGTGAGACTGCTGGATATTTGTCGCCCCAGAAATTGATGATGTCCTCAATAAACAGGGCATCCTTCAGTGCTTCTAGTTGCACCTCTGAGCATTTCTCCCCGATAAAATAGGTTAAGTTTCCTCTTTCATAGTCATTAGCGGTCACTAGCAAAAAGAAATCCATGCAGATTAAGATTCATTAGAAAGTGAAATGGCAGCTAAAAATTCTGCAATAGAAACCTCACAATTTCCACAAAGCTCATCCTCCACCTCTTGCAGCTTTTCATGAACCTTTCTTTTTTCATGCACTCCCTGGAAGTATGGCATGACAGCTTGTTGTCTGCAGTGCCAGATGGGCTGCAGGGGTAGGTTGGGCCTACTGTCAACACTGGAACGCCCAGGAATAGTAATTGGGGAGGTGAAGTAGAAGCCCTTGTCTCTCTCCACTGGAGGAACATCACCATTCACCTCCTTGCATTTAATAAAATTAGCTGTTATTTATGCATTGTAAGTATTTTGTTCAACTACAAGTCATTTAAAAAAAATTGAGAATAAGATTTGCAAATTATTGACACTCAGGTCCTCTACGTAGCTGTTTATCCTTGCCTTTGCATCTATGCAAAATGTCTTGATGGCAACCTCCTCATATCTTTTCCTCAGATAGGGCAAGATAGAATCTGGACATCGTGCTGGGTAGCTGTGGAACCTCCTAAAGAATTATAAAATGTAAAAATCAATATTTTCAGCAGAATAAGACACTTACCTGGCTTCATCAATTTTGTTCTTCCGGGGTGGGCGAGGAGTCACTGCTGCCTGTCTGAAACCTGAGCACCAATTTGATTTTAGTATAGTTGACAAGTTTTGGCACATGGTGGATGTTAGATTGTTGGGTCTTGCCTGTTTGTGGCTGCACTACTATTTCTTTGCTAAAATCACTGGTTTTCTGTGCTCCAGTTGAATAGGCAGCCTCCAAGCTGATGATCACAGCCAGGAAGACAATTGAAAACCCCATAGTGCTAGTCATAAGGATATCTTTCCTTTTTCATGTTGTCAATCCTTTTGTCTTACACAATGATTTTTTTTTAGGTTTGTTTAAGGGAAAAGAATTTAAACCAGGTAATAAATATCCTGAAAAGTCTTCTTGATTATTAATGTGCGTTTCTAAAAAAAAGTGCAAAAATATGATTAATAGAGTTAATGGATTTTTGTGGTTTGAAACAGATAGATCTTATAAGCTTGCTGACATGTTTTTCACTCTTGCTAGTTTGCTGTAATTTCTAATTTTCTGATTGTTGCATTATTGGTTTGTACTCTCTATCGTTTATTGCGTAACAAATCAATTCGAAAAAAATTAGTGCAGAAATGGCATGCTCCAGTGGGCGAGCTATTTCAATTTATTGGAGTTGTTGAGGTGGAGCCTTGATCCCTTTTCAGGTGCCTCTCTGACCAATTTCCCTTCTCCACGGATGAAATGCTGTGATTTTTTAATTCCTGGAATGTGAGATTGGTTTGAGTATTCAAATATTAAACACTAATGAGGGGGATTCTTGACCTTTGGGTCTATCGAGAATGTTTTTATAGCCTCACACACCTCTTTTTGCCTGTCTCAGATTTACATAGTATGTTGAATTGAGTATAATTGGACTTCTCACTAAAAACATTGCGCTACTCTTTACCTTTGTCTTTTTTTCCCTCTCACCTCCTTTCTCCTCCTCTCCAAATCACTTGTGTTTAGCCCTTCTGCGACTTGAAAACAAAGACGAGGAAGCCGAAGAACCCTCTCTCTCCTCCCCTTATTAACACTGCCGCCACCTCTCCTTCTCTTTCGCTACTCCCATGATTTCGTAAGGAAAAAGTCCGAACAATAATTTTTCAAGCAGGAGGGTGAAAAAAATCAAAAGAAGTTTCCGCGGCTCCTCCAGTTTCTGTGAACACCTCACGTTCTAGCCCGAATTGATTGTGGACGGTCAGTTTAAGAGAATTGGTGTCTCTCTCTCTCTCACCTCCTTTATTTGCGATAATTTTTGGGGGGGACACATCCTTCGAAGCAAACAACTCCACTAAATTATATATTTTTTTCACCTTGATGTGAAGTCTCTTTCCTCCTCCTGCCTCCTCCCTCTTCGTGGCCGCCGTCGTCACCTCAGTCGGCCATTTATTCTTCCACCACTTGCCCAGGTTTAATCGTGAGCTCGGTGAAGGCGTTCTTAATCAGAAGAATCAATAACGCGTACGTCGATCACAGTAGTTAAGAAATCACCTACTGTGCAAATATAACTGAGGATATAACTGGCGGGGGGTGGTGGTGGTTATAAAACTTGCACAAGATGATTTTGTCCAAATTCCACTTGAAGCTGAAGCACACTTGAAGCACAGTACAAAAAGTATAACTGCGTACCGGTACAACTTCTACTACTAAGGTAAAGTAGTAACCTAGTTACTACTACTAGGTACGAAGTTGTCCTAATTGCCTGGCTTCTGCCACGTTATTCTTGCGAGGTTCCCTTATGGTCATCACGGCTCTACCCTTTAAACCTGGATCAAGTGCTCTTGCATGGCAGTGTCAGTGTTAAACAGCACAGTGTAACAGAACTACAATGACAAGTGTTGGTATTGACATGCCTACATGAAGACTCTTCTCATTCCGTGCAAGATCTTTCACCTCAAGAGAGGCAGCAGCAGAAGAAGCAATCCCGACGGCAACGGCCGCGGCCAGAAAGTGTTCGGGAGACATTTTTGTCACCGCACTGTCACAGACATCAAAATTTCATCCAGAATGAGAGTTTCATTTTCAGAAGAAGTTTTAAAGGAAGCAACCGAAGACGGCAAGGACAATAAATTCCCCCTCCAAAAAAAAAAATCTGAATTGTCCGCTTATGAAAAAGACGGTGAATTTTTCTTCCATCCCTCTCTTTTTTTATGCTGCACCACTTTGTACAGACTAGAGGAGGAAAAGACCATAGGTATGTGTCGAGCACTGTACTTGTCCTGACAGTGGGTAATTTTCCTGTGTTTTTCTGTTTCTGTGCAGCTGTTCCTGTGAAAGCAAACCCAAAGACACCTGTACTCTTGTTTTAGGATGCTGTCCGCAGTACCTGTATTCAGTACACGTCAGAATTGCGGTGAAGCACGACTTTACAATACGACTTCAGCGGGACTTCTTGGTGACCAAGAAAAACCCTCTAGCTAATCCGAAATCCCTCTAAACCCTCCCTCTGTACTATTTTTCTGTCAGAATTTAAATTTCTTACATATACATACAATGAGCTTTTTAATCCTTCACATGAGGTTACCTGTGGCAATCATTACAGTTACATAGACCATAATACTTTGAGCTTATTACATCACCAAAAAATCCCACTAATCCCAAGTAGCACTATGTTAAAATATCCTCTAATCGGAAGTAATTTTAATTTAATCAGGAGTAAGAGGAGTAAGAGGAAGATATACGTAGAGGAGGACTAAGAGGAGTAAGAGAAAGATATACGTAGAGGAGGAGTAAGAGGAGATAGAGGAAGATATACTGTACGTAGAGGAGGAGAAAGAGGAGTAAGAGGAAGAGATAGAGGAGGATAAGAGGAGGAGCAAGAGGAGTAACAGAAAGATATACGTAGAGGAGGATAAGAGGAGGAGCAAGAGGAGTAACAGGAAGATATACGTAGAGGAGGATAAGAGGAGGAGCAAGAGGAGTAACAGGAAGATATACGTAGAGGAGGATAAGAGGAGTAAGAGGAAGAAATAGAGGAGGATAAGAGGAGGAGTACGAGGA
>JAAUYM010048746.1_pt1 | contig 17055 bp, 23 predicted proteins | sample 7278001 | NCBI WGS metagenome assembly JAAUYM01 (sample SAMN14350224, study PRJNA611818) | marine sediment metagenome | isolation source: surface marine sediment (1.8m) | place: French Polynesia: Moorea | collected 2018-08
CCAGACGCGTCGACAATAGCAGGACAGACACGTATTCCAACTGGCGTGAAAATGCCCATTCTTATTTTATCAAAATTTTCCTATTATACTTCTAATTAGAACCGTTAAAAAGGAACCACAGCTGTTAAAAGTACCGTTTTGTTCTACGAGTAGAATGGCCGTCGTTGAAATACCGTTACTTTAGGTACCATTATATTGCCATGAAGCGTCTTGAAAAGTACCTAGCACGGTATTTCAACAGTCCCATTTAGAAGTATAATTAGAAATTGGCACCGCCAAAGTGCGACCAGCCGCCATGCGGAATGCTTGTCAAGGGATCTGGGCGTTGGTCAGAGGACAGTAAACTATACTTGCACTCATAGCAAAGTTCAGTAAAGGTATAGGTACGTATATGAACTGCAACATGAAGACAAGGACAGATTGTAGTTGCAAGCCATGTGTACGCGTGTAGGTACTATGGCATCACTTTCCTCTCCTCTGGCCACCTTTCTTAGTCTTCTTGCCCACTGTCGAGGGTTTCCTCGTCTTGAAACCCGGTCCCACCCCTTGCTTGCTGAACTGTCCCTTGGTTGGCCTCCTCACCTTCTTTCCTCCTCTCACACCCCCACCTTTTTCTCCTCCTCCTCCCCCTCTTCCTCCTCCACCCGTGTTCGAGTTCCTCCGGTCTCCACTGCCCTTCTTCTGAGCCATCTTAAATCGCTTGGGCAGGGAGGTAGACCCGCCAACGGAGCCCTTCTTCCTCTTCCTTCCCGCAGGAAAATCCAAGAGGTCCTTGTCGGGTTTCTCACCCACTTCATCCTCGAACCACTTTGCGTCGTCGTCGTCTTCGGACTCCTCATTTTCTCTTTGAACGGGGGCAGCTTTCTTCATCCTAAAAAACACAAAGTTTAACTGGGGGTATTAACGTCTTCTTCATCAAAACGCTCACTCACCCCTTCAGCGCCTTCTCCCTCTGCTCATCCTTCAGCCGCTGTTTCCGCTTGACGTTCTCCTCCTGCTGCTTCTTCCTGGCCTCCCGCTCCCTCTTTCTCTTCTCCCTGGTGGCGCGAAGCTCCCTCCTCTCCTCCTCCGTCTTGGCCACCAGGCGGTGGTAGAGCACCTCTCCCTCCAGAAGGCCCTCCTCCACCTTGGTCGGCTCCAGCAGCATCCGCGGACCCAGCTCCACCAGGCGAACGGACGACTGCTGCTGGGGGAGGTTGCCCCGAGACGACACAGCCTGCAACGTCCCAGGGCCAACAAACCTGTCGTTATGATTCCCCAGATGTCCCCAGATGCACTGCCAAACGCAGCTACTACCTACCTGTGGCAAGGTGACTTTGGAAGCTTCGTCGTCCTCCGGTTCCGATTCGGATGCCGCTCCGCCGCCGCCGTCCAGAAACTCGCTCACATCGTCAAAGCGACTGAGATTGGGCACCTAAAAAAGAAAAGAAAAGAAAGAAATTTCCATTTAAAAAGATCTCCTTTCATCAACTATTCAACACGCTCTTTCTCACCTTTCCCTGCACTATCTTCCTGACGGCTCTGGAGACGCCGACGGGCACCACCTTGATGGTGTAGTGGCGAAAGTCCACGAGGCCGCTTTCAGGGTCGTAGTTGAGGAGGACGCATCTCCTGATGGAGTTGACCTTCACCGTGTTGACGTTTATGGAGGGAAACATGTTCTGCAGCATGGAGGCCAGGAGCTCCATGGCCCTGGTGCCACTGTCGTCTCCGTCCTTGGAGCCCTCGGCGGAGGGAAGCTTCCCGGTGAAGCTGTTGAGGATGAGGAGGGGCCCGACCAGGTACTGCTTCTCGTAGGTCACCTGCCTCCTCAGGGACGATCGCACGTCTCTGGCAAGGACGTAGTCCTTGATCCGGAATCTGGATCAGAAGATCAGTTGGTCTTTTTCAAAGGTAACGCGTGGCAAAGGAACCATTTTTTTAACTCACGTCAACGTGGGCCCCCTGGGAAACCTGGCCAACTTGAGGTAAGGTCCCCTCTCCGTCTTGGTGAACATGCAGAGGTGCGATACCCCCAGGACGCCGGCGACGTGGACAAAGTCCTTGACGACGTTCCTCGGCCGGACCTTGACGTTGCTGGCGGTGTTGGGCTCCATCACCTTGCGAAAGTCCCGCACCAGCTCCTGCACGGACTTGCCGACGCTTCCCCTGTGCACGACGAACGAGTGCGGCGCCCTGGCGGCCTCGTCCGCGTCGCCGTCGCCCGCCCTGGCCACGTTCCGCCGCACCGAGCGGCCGCGCTTGCGCCGACGACCCATGACGGGGCACGGAGGCGGAGGAGGATGGTCCGGACTCCGGATGGTCCTGGGAGACTACTGTGGAGTGACGGATGCCCTGCACTCAATCACACCACGCACGCACGCACATGTTATTTTGTTGATATTTCGTCCTTTCAAACTCCAAACTTGATTGCGGAAGGAGCGGAACTGAAACTAAGGTCGAGTAAAGAAACCTCGGGAGATGTACCGGTAGGTGCTACTATGTAACCCACATCTGTGGTGGTATACATACCTGGTCATGGAAGTTTCGCACTTGAAAAGGAAAGCTTTTTTGTTACCCTGTATGTATGACCCTTGTTGTGTAGCTAAATGTATTCAACAAGCAAAATTTATTAAATAGCAAATTGAGAGATACAGATTTGTTGCAGATGTTATTTATATGGTCCAAAACATTTTGAAAATCTGATGAATTTATTGTGGAAAGCGTCAAAATTATTTGGTAAAGCTATTATTGCCAAAGCTTATCTTTGTGGTGCATCCAAGAAACTCTCTTTTTTCCAACCTTAAAGCAGTAATTTTTTTTAATGCTGATGAATTCTATGCCAGAGACTTCACTACCTGTTGATGATGAGCTTTACCTCCGCGCTTAAGGTTTGGCTTCCCTTTCGTCTCCAACGCAGGGAGGGAAGAGAAGAGAAAATCTGTGGTGGAGAGGCACTCACACACGCAGGCAGGGACTGGACAGGAAGCCACCTCCTCCGTCGACTTTGGAACATGCCTGCGCCGCCAAGACAGACGCAGGTGAGGAGAGAGGGAAAGTGGAGACCTCAGACGCCAAAGAAAGAGAAGGAGGAAGAGTGTCAAAGTGAAACCGCAAACAGTTCGCTCAGATTGCCAATAAAAATCGGAATCATTGTTTTATTGGGCGACAAAGAAAAAAAAAGTTCAGACAAAAGTATGGATTAGTCGGTCCATAGTACAGGCACTAGTTGAGGTGTTGCTTCTTTGGTCTCCGATCGGGAGGATGGCCACCTCCGCGCAGAGACTGTTCGCCCGCTGGAGGAGCTCCCTCCTCCGCCACCGCCACCGCCAGCACCTCCTGGCCACCCTGCTGGGGCTCTGGCTGGGCAGCTTCACCCTCTGGCACTACAGGGCGGCCGTGAGGACCGCCGCCGCGGGAACCGGCAGGAAGACGGCGGTGCACGAGACGGTCGACAGGTGGCACCTGGACGACGAGCGACTGCCCCTGCTCAATTCCATGAGAGATTCCAGGTGCGCGATTTTAGTATCAGTGGCAGCGCCAGCAGCATTTTACCAAATTTGGTGGTTACTAAGGCAAGAAGAGCTACCGTTTTTTTTATTATAAAATTTTGTTTGCAGGTGGCTGAGTTATCCCGAAGAGGAACTGTTCTCGTGGACCGAGCCCGCGGCGATCGAGCCGGACGTCCCGGGGGCCCCGGGCAACCTCGGCTCGCCGGTGTCCCTGCCGCCGGAGCTGGAGAAGGAGGCCAGGAGGAGAAACGGGCTGCACCAACTCAACGTGGTGGCCAGCGACCTCATCCCGGTCAACAGGACTCTGGGGGACTACAGAAACCCGCAGTAATGGGGCAGTTTCGCACACCGAACTAGTACCCAACCAATATTGGTACCCCTAGAGCGACACCAATAGCTACGCGTCTAGTGGTAATTAGTGACCGGGTTGAAATTTGGGTTGCTTTAGGTTGCTCTAATGGTTCCTTTTCTCACTATTGTAACACCTGCTCCAGCGTTAGGATAACCCGTCACTAAATGTACGCTGACGATATTGGTTGGGTATGCACCAGTTTCAGTTCCATACACCATCCATTTCTTGCCACCAGATGCCTCTCCCTGTCGTACTCACGCCTGCTGCCGCGCTTCTCCCTGGTGATCGTCTTCCACAACGAGGCCGCGTCCACCCTGCTGCGGACGGCGGCGGCCGCGGCCAACAGGGCCCCGCCTCAGCTGCTGCGGGAGGTCATCCTGGTCGACGACGATTCAGACCTACGTAACTTGACACGCGTTTCCCTTTGGACCGAGCTCAAGTTGAAGGGTTTTTTTTCCCTTTTCTCTTTCTCCAGCCGACCTGACCTCTCCCACCCTCGAGACCCGCCTCCGGTCGCTGTTGCCCTCCGGCTCGTCCTCCCGGGTGGTCCGGACCGGCTCCCGGGTCGGGCTCATCCGGGCCCGCCTGATCGGCGCCCGGGCGGCCTCCGGTCCGGTCCTCGTCTTCTTGGACGCCCACGTGGAGGCCTCCCCGGGCTGGGCGGTCCCCCTGCTGGCCGAGCTGGCCGGGGACCGGTCCAGGGTGGCCCTCCCGGTCATCGACACCATCTCGGACCGTCACTTTGGCTACGCTCCGCAGCCGGACGACCACGAGCGGGGAGGGATGGACTGGAAGATGATGCACTTCTGGGTCGGAGCCAGAGGGGCGAGGGGACTTGCGGGAAAGAAGCAGGAAGACACGGACGCCTTTCCGTCGGCGACCATGATTGGTAGGGGACTTTTATTATCCAAGGACATTCTGAAGACACTCCAGAATGTCTCCTGTTTTTATCCCATTTTTAAATATTATTTAATGACAACAGACGATTTCCCACATTTCTTTTCCCCCAAGGCTGTGCCTTCGCAGTGGATCGTGAGTTTTTCTATGCCTCCGGTTCGTACGACGACGAGATGAAGATCTGGGGCGGGGAGAACATGGAGATGTCGGTCAGAATCTGGAGGTGCGGGGGCTCACTACTCAAAGTAAGTGTAGGTAAACTAGTAGTTATGAAGGAATGATCAAAATTGCCCACAGCAACAAGTAGCAACAGCAATGATCAGAGTAGGGGTAACAACAACAACAACAACAGCAACAACGGAGACCAGGAAAATTAAAGCCTGTGTGCCAGTGACAAGTAGCCTCCTTCAGGTGCCTTGTTCCCGCGTCGGCCACGTCTACCGCCAGCTGAGTCCGCACTCGCTGCCCACCGACGGCAGCGCCGTCGGGAGGATGAGGGCCAAGGCCGACAACGTCGTCGTCAACACCGCCAGGTTCGCCGAGGCCTGGCTGGACCAGCCCTACAGGAGCTTCTACTACTACATGAACCCAGGTGAGGTCTTGCCCGAAATTAAGCAAACGGCATAGTTTAGTTTTCATCATGTTCTTGTGATAAACAAATTATTGAGTCCCTGTTTTTAAATTTTGTTTTTGGCAGCCGCCAAAAACGTGAACCTCGGTCCCGAACTGTCCGAGAGAAAGAGACTCTCCGGCGAGCTGAAGTGTCACAGCTTTCGGTGGTTCCTGGACCACGTCTTCCCGGACGGCGGGTTTCCCAGACCAAACGAAGACTTGTACTTTGGCCAAGTCAGTATTGGCGGTCGGAGACATCGATGGAAGTGCCTACATAACTTTTTTTTTTCACACCCCTGAAGGTGCAAGAATGGCAGAGTGCCCTCTGCCTCGATGCGCAAAGCACCCTGGGCTCTGCGGGAATGAAGCAATGCCACGGGCTCGGGGGGTACCAGGTCAGTCCGGGTCCGCATTACTTGCTCTTGTGCGAGACACTAATGTAATTTTTTTTTAAAAATCTGTAGTCAATCTTGCTGACTGCAAAGGGCGAGATCAGGAGTGCCGCTCGTTGTCTCGAGCCGGAAGAGGACGGCGAAGGGACAAGCGCCAACTGGAACGCCACTTTCGTCGTCTGCAACGGGGGCGAGAGCCAGAAGTGGCGGTTCGGGTCGGAAGAGGAGGACAAATCCTTGGGAAGGCTGGTGCACGTGCAGTCGGGGCGGTGTCTCGCCTTCCAGGTCAGGAAGAAGGCCCTCGTTTTTGGGCATGAATGAACGCGTCAAGTGTAGACATTCCCTGTCCTTTCTGTAGTCCAAGGAAGCCTCAAGCCGGCGGCCGAAAATGGTGCTGAAGTACCTGGCAAACCTGGTCCACGACCTGGCCAGGGAAGTAGAGGCCCCCGTCCTGACGACCTGCTCGGGAGAGAGGGGAGGAGGCGGAGGGCAAGTCTGGGTTCTCGGCGAGAAGGCACAGTGGGAAGGACACGGGAATCTGGTCCAGGACAAAGGACTAGTATAGTATGTGCTACTATACCGTAGTAGTACAGTACATGCAGTAGTAGTACAATCCGTATTCATGCAGATAACGCGAATAAATAAATATCCATTCAGCAAACTGTGCTTTCCACAGGCTTTGATGAAAAGTTCCAGTCTTATTTCACAGTATTGACAATTGGTGACAGGTACACAAGGGTTGACTAGTAAAAGGGATGGAGGCACACACGATAGCGCAAATCATCCAGGAAAGAGTTTTTCTCTAAAGGTACATCGTATAGGTACAAGCCTCCGAAACGGGGGGGAAGAAGGAAAAAATTGCTTATGGATTGTGTACAGTACAGTACCTACATATGTACTGACTCCGAAAATAAAAACATGTTTTTTTGGCAGGCGTTTCCGCACGACAATTTCTCCAGCTGGGATTGAAAAAAGGGGAGAAAAATAATACCTTTGGATGAGTACTGTACTACTAGGTACCTACATAGTATACACCAGGTAATAACATACTGTAGCATATGGTGCAGCCGTGGCTGCAAGCTTCCTTCAGCGTCTAAGGTCCTTTCCTGGTGTCCAGAAGTCGTAGACGATGACGTTGTCCTTCTTGCTCTCGTCCCCGCCCTCGATGCACCTGGTGGACACCTGGTGCACGCACGAGTTGACGGCCACCAGCTGAAAGGAGTCGACGTGCAACGCCGTCACCCCCCCGGTGTGGCCGTCCCACCCGGTCCAGTGGTAGAAGGGCGCGGGGATCTTCGTCACCGACAGGTCCGGGTCGTGGACCCCGCCGAGCACCTCCTCCATGGGGAAGACGGCGATGCCGCCGTCACGGCGGTTGGAGAAGCTCCCGAATCCGAGGACCAGGTGGTCCCGGCTGAAGCGGGCGCTCAACACGCCGGAGTCGTAGTCGTAGGGGACGACCTCGTGGCGCCGCATCCAGGCCTCGTCCACGCGGACCACCCGCAGGCACCGCTCCGACTCCACATCGTAGAAGGCGAACAGGCTGTACGGCTTCCCGCGGTCCTCAAAGTACTCGAAGTAGCCGAATGCGTTGGAGAAGAAGCACATGCAAAGCGGGTGTCGCAGCTGGACCGACAGGCACTTGCATTTGGACTCCAGGAAGTCGTCGTTCTCCCTCGCGTAGTCTTCCAGCACAAAGAACTGCCTCCTCAGCCTCGTCATGAAGTCGGCGGGGGGAGGCTGCTCGTCCTGGACGAATTCGGTCTCGTCCGGTTTCTCCCAGACCCTCATGACCAGCCTCTTCTCCGCCGCCTCGTTCTGCCTGACGACGCCGACGGCCACCCCGTGGCCGCGGTCCAGGTCGAAGGCCTCGATAGTGTCGGTCTCGTGGGTGGCGAAGACCTTCCTGGTGCGCAGGGACTCCGGGTCCGAGTACCGGTACACGCTGAAGACCCCGGACACAGTGGTGACGTACAGGTGTCCGCTGAAGCCGATCCGGACGTCGTCGTCTCCGAACCGCTCCACGCTGTGCAGCAGCTCCTTGGTGACGCGGTCGTAGACGTTCCAGGAGCTGGGGAATTTGCGGTTGAGTCTCCTGAAGCCGCAGGTGTACCCGACCAGGATGATCTCGGCGTCGAAGTCGAGGGACGTCGGCGAGGAGGCGAACTGTCCCACCAGCACCGTCTTCAGACGAAAGCTCCTCCGGTCGTAGATCTCGACGTTGCCGTTGTCCACCGCCAGCATGATCTCGGACTCGTCGCACATGAGGCTCAGCACGTTGCGGTAGGACGAGTCCGGGCTCTTGGCGATGGCCCCCGGCGCGGGGGAGTACATCGACGGCGTGATCGGGTAGAAGCTGCACTCCGCACCCCTCCAGCGGGACAGCAGCTGCGAGCGGATGCGAGGGGAGTTCTCCACGTTGTCCTTGATGTTGTGGTACCACTCCTTGCAGACGAGCTTGCATCGCATGAGAGAGGCTGCGTCCAAGCCGAGGAAGAACACCTTGGCGATGTGCGGGTAGGACGCGAACGAGAACAGCTTCCGATAGGTTTCGCACAGCTCCTCCTCCTCTTCCTCCCCGCCGTTACCTTCTCCTCCTCCCAGCTTTGACCTCTCTCCCCTGCTGCGCTCCTGCTGCCTCCTCTGCGGAGGATTCTCGTGGAGGTACTCAGAAGAGTGGACAATCTTGACGTTGTGCGGGAAGATCTGCCCCCTCCTCTCCATCCGCTGCTGTTGCCTGGTGTGATGGTGGTGGTGGTGATGTCCTCCGCCCCCCCTCCTGTGTCCGCCCCTCCCGCTGGAGGAGCCGGACGCTAGCGACCCTGGGAAGTGACCCTGCTGGTGGTGGAGGTGCTGGTGCTGTTGCTGCTGTTGCTGCTGCTGCTGCTGCACGTAGTGAGGTCGGAAGCGCGGAAAAGAGAGAGCGGGGCTGTTCTCGGGCAGGCAGGAGGAGGGGGAGGAGGTGGACAGGGATGCGCCGGCAGCGGCGCTCCTGTACCCGACGGCGCCGCCGCCATTTCTGCCCCTGACGCAGAAGGGCTTGGGGAACTGAACCAGCCTCCTCGCGCCGGACAGGGGCTGCGGTGGATGGCGACCGGAATGGCTGAATTCGATCTAGAGACCCGGGAGGGGGAAGAGGGAGAGGAAAGTTCCAATAATGTGGTTTTTTTTCTTGAACGACCACCTTTTTTTCTTCTTACCGATAGGACCTTCCCCTGGAAGACGTCTCCGTTTGCCCCGAGCGCCTTGATGGCCGCATCCTCCTCCTCGAAGGTGACGAAGGCGTAGCCGTGCTTGGAGTTGTGGACGGCGGTGACGGGGCCGAAAGAGGCAAAGAAGGTGGCGATGGACGCGTTGGAGCTCTTGGGCGGGATCCCGTGCACGAAGAGGCGGCGACGCTGGAACTCGTTGTCGGAGCTGGAGGTCATGGCCGCAGAGATGAGGCAGGCAACCTGCACCAGCCAGCCGAGTTCTCTTTTTTTTTTTTAAAGAACAAAGGCGACCATAGTGGTGAAGACAGTCCCGGCTCGAGCCCAGTAATACTTGACTACTCGCACAATGTGAGCAGTCATTTCTTTTCAATAGAAGTTAACCTTCTTTTCTTCACAATTTAAATTTACTTACCATTAAATTAGCGCCTTAAGAGCTGAGTTAAAGTTTGTTTAAACTTGAGCTCGCATTGGTAATAAGTCGGGCTCTGTCGATTCCTAGTCGGAAAAAAAATCTTATCTGAGCAGCTGATGGCAGAGAGAAACGACAACTGGGACTGGGATCAGTGCTAGTGACGGTGACAGGGCTTTTCCGAGCTTCAAACGAGATACCAGAAGTTAACTAACTACAAAATTAACAAAAAGCCAACATATGCTACAATGAACTACTGTACTAAATTTGATTTTAATGTTTCCTATCGAGTTTTTGCTTTGCTTTGTTTGGCCACACTCGCCCCGTTCACAGAAGGACCTATAGTGATCACTACTCTGGTCTCTATCTTTGCCGAGACTTCTGCTCTTCCCAAAAAAAAAGCACTGTCAACAGTGTTGCCACACTTTGCAAAATTTCGCAACTTGTGGAAAATTTAGACTCTCCTTGCAAGAATTTTCCTCCCCTTCATGACTTGCATTTTTTGCGCATTTAAAAATAGTTAGCATTTGCTATATAAAAGCTTAAAGTTTTTTTCCGGTTTTTTTATTTTTTCGGAGAAAACTTTAATTTGTTTTTTTTTGCGACTTTAGCTATTTTTTTTAAAAAAAGCTATCTTGCGAAATTTGTACCTGACCCTGTGGTAACGCTGTCTGTCTGCTATGGTTGTCTCGGTTGTCTACGACGGTAATTACGTCGATAAAAACACCCAACCTTCCCTTGACGCGCAACGTAAACAACACATGTGATGTGACACATGTATTTTTACTTTGCAAAGCCTTAAAAAATGCTGACAAGAGTCGTTCTGAGCGGGCAACAAGGTACAGGGACTCCTCTGTGTGCCTTGAGGGGCGTAGCCTTCTCCAAGACATTTTCCTCCGTCCACGATCCTCCTGAAGATGCTCCTCCTCCTCCCCCCTCTTTTGGCCCTCACGGCGTGGATCCCTCCGTGAGCCGCATCAGGGTGGCCAAGGGGAAGGGGGAGAACAGGAACTGGATCGACTCCCTCAGGATCTACTGCAAGGGGGGACACGGAGGGAACGGATTCCCCAAGAAAGGCGGCTGCGGAGGAAAGGGCGGCGACTGCGTCCTGGGTAAGAATGGGCAAGGGCCGCAGCAATCCCGTTCTACCGGGGGAGAGGCGCTGATCTTCGACCCACTTGCTTCCCCACAGAGACCAACAGCGGCGGCAAGAACGAGGTGCCCAACCTCTACGGCCTGTTCAGGGCCGCCTTCAAGGCGGACTCCACCAAGCAGAGAATGGAGGGAAAAGCGGGGGAGGACTCGGGCAGGGGAAGGCTCAGGGCAAAGGCGGGAGAGGTGAAGGAAGGAGACAAATACTTGCTGGTGCTTTTTTTTTTCTTTTTGGTCCGGTACCAGTGTTGAATTTCCTCCCAGGACGCCCTGCTGCGCGTGCCCCCGGGCGTGTCCGTGATGGACGACGCCGGCCGCCTCCTCCACCAGCTGGATCGCCCCGGGCAGCGCGTGGTGGTGGCCGCCGGGGGGGAAGGGGGCGGGCCGGCAAACAACTGGCTGGGCGGGAAGGGGCAGGCCAGGCCCGTCAGGCTGGACCTCAGGCTCATCGCCGACATCGGGCTGGTCGGGTTCCCCAACGCGGGCAAGAGAACAACAAACCTGTGCCTGCATTAGCCTATGTAGGAAAGTTTTCCAAATGAATTTTTTTTTCGGTTGAGACAGGAAAAAGCACCCTTTTGAAGGCCATAAGTCGAGCGCGGCCCAAGATCGCGGGTTACCCCTTCACCACCATCAGGCCCAACCTGGGCCACATTGCTTATCCAGACGACAGGTTGATCACCATGGCGGACCTTCCGGGACTCATCGAGGGGGCCCACTACAACGTGGGAATGGGACACAGGTCTGCATGCTCCGTGTACCTTCTAGTAATGTACTACTACTACTACATAGTTGTATCACGTTTTTGTCACTCCCTGACAGGTTCCTGAAGCACGTGGAGCGGACTCGCTTGGTGCTCTTCGTGGTGGACGTGGCCGGGTTCCGCATGAGCTCGAGCTCCGAGCCCCGCACGGCCTTCCAGACGGTGGCCGTCCTCAACAGGGAGCTCGAGCTGTACAGGAAAGACCTGGTCTGCAAGCCCGCCCTCTGTCTCGTCAACAAAATGGATCTGGACGGGTCGGAGGAGAAGTACGTATATAGGTACTAGAACAACATGGGTGAAATTTCTCCTTATTTCCCCCCTCTTCTCATCTGATCAGGTTGGAGGATCTGAGGGCTTGTTTGGAAAATGCCGACTTGTACGAGAGGGCGGTGGCGGAACTACCCGAGGAGCTTCGGCCGGAGACAAGGATTCAGTTCGACGAGGAAAGAAAGGACTCTAGTTTTGCATTGTCGAAGAGAGAGAGAGAAAAAAAGACCGACTTGTCCGTTCCAGCAGGTGATGCCCATGTCGGCCAAGTTCAGCGCCAAGTCGGTGTCGAGGGTGAAGGAGAAGCTGCGCACCTGGATCGACGACCACGAGCGGCGGTGGCAGCAGCAGCAGCAACTGCAGGAGAGTGATCTGCCGCAGCCACCTTCGTGGGGCGGGGAGCCCTCCTCGGCCGTGGTGTCGAAGGTCAGGGAGATGGAGAGGAGACTCCGGGACGCGAACGAGCCCAGGGGACCGACAGTGATATGAAACACATTTTCAAACACCTTTCCAGGAATTTAAATGCTGCTTTCTGAAAGGAACTGGTTATACTGTTCCCGTCACTTTGGTGAAAGAGTAACTAGTTACTGAGGCAGTTACAATTTTTCCAAAGGAGCTATTACAAGTTACTTCCAACACGACCAAACAGCTGGAGGGTATACGGGCTTGAGCTAGATTTGGCCAAAATGCACTTTTTTGCAAATTTGTAGATTTTTCCAAGTGGGCAAATTTAGCAGAATTTTGTTCTCTCAAGCGGAAGAAAAAAAAATAAAGTTACTTTTTCTGGCAACTCACAAAATGGCTAAAATCGTAAGTAGTTACAGTAACGTCGTTACTTGCAACTAGTTTACTTCCAATCATCCCTGCACGATTCTCAAGTCGTGTACAAACTGGCCGTGACTTTTTTTTCTTGATGCTGAACGCGTTGTACTGTAGTACGTAGCAAATCTTGCAAATCTTACCTCATACTCATCCATCGCATGGAAATTATGTACCGGTATGTGTTGTTACTGTTGTACACTATATTGTCCTGATGTTGCAGATCAGTGAGACGAGACATGACAAAAATAGATGGGATGTTGTCTGTTTACGTAAGCGAGTCACAGAAGCAAAAAAAAAAAAGAGAAGAAAATCTGAATGAATATTTCCGTCTAACGAAATGGATAATTAATTGATCACATTAAAATTCACCACGGTCTGGCTGACGAGGAGCTCTGCCTGGTGGCATCGGCAACCTTCTTCTGGTTCTTCCTCTGGAATGAGGTCGGGATGGAGAGGGCCTTGGTCCGATTGGCGAACTCACCCCAGGAGTTCTTGCCCCCTTCGGGGATCTCCTCGCCGTCTTTCTGTTCCAAGGAGTCCTTCTCCTCTGATACGTTCTTCTCGTCCTCCTCCTCTTCCTCTTCCCCTTTCTCTCCTTCTTTGAGGTCGCACATCTGATCCGTGGCCACCGCCCCGTCCTTGCCGTCGTCCTCCATCTCGTCGGCGCTGGAGCCGGCGAGATCTCTCTGATCCAGGAACGAAGGTCCCCTGTCTGCGCGGGGAGGGGGAGACAGCAGGCGAAGAGACGACGAAGGGCGAGAGGAAAGTGGGTGGGGGTGACGTGAGAGGTGGGCCAACTGCTTCTGCTGCTGCCGGTGCTGCCGATGTTGCCCGTCACCAAGCGACAGCAACTCGTGGAGGTTCCGCAGGGTGAGCTTGAGGTCCGCCGTGACGAGGCCGCAAAGCCACCGGATCTGAGCAAGATCCTTATTCAGCAGGAAGATGGCGTAGTCGGTGCGGGCAACCTCCACCCTTCTGGCGAAGAGGGGAAACTCCTACAGAGAAAGAGAGAGAGAGAGAAAAAAACCATGGCATTTGAGGATGTTGAAACCGTCAAAAAAGAGCAACTGACCTGGTCACGCCCATCGCCCTTGGACGGGTCGAGAATGACGGTCTGCGAGCCCCTGTAGACGATGGGATACCGGAGGCTCACGTCCAGGAGGGCAGACACGGTGCACAGGACGTGGGCGACCCACCCAAGGGTCACCGACAGCGCCGTCTCCTCACGCGAGTTGGAGCAGGCCCTCTCCAGCGACGGCAGGGTCACCCAGCGCATCGTCGGCTGCACCTGCGTGGGGTTCTGGACAGGGTAGAGGACTCTGAGGCTGGTCAGGAGTCCGTACTGGCTGGCCTGCACCGCCCTGGTGAGACCGTGAGTCAGACCGAGGTCTACTACATCTGAAGGGTTCGAAGGGGACGAATCCCGGCCCTCTCCTCCTCCTCCTCCTCTGAAGACCCTCTGTCTCTCCCTCCACTCAAGAAAGCCCTGCTTGTCCCGCGACAAGTTGTGGATCCTGAAACAACAAGCACAGCAAAGCAAGTTACTAAAAGAAATACTACCGTTACAAAACTCATGTTGATTTGCAGCCTCTCACTTGTTCATGAGAAGGGTGGTCATTTCGTCGATCTCCCTCTGGAGGGAGTTGACCGCCGCCCACCTTCGCGCCACCTGCGCCTCCACCGACGCCCGCTCCAGCTTGCACAGGTGGATCTTTATCCGGACCTCCTCCACCTGCCGCCTGAGCTCGGCCTCGGACATCCTAGTGGAGGGCTCCTTAGCCCTGTCCAGGAGCAGCCGCCCCCTGGCTGTGGTGGTGGACGAAGCGGTGGAGGCGGCCCTGCACTGGGAAAGAGCCCGGAACCGCTCCCCGTCGTCGCAGAGGCCCCGACGCTCGAGGGTCTCCCTGAAGTGGCCGTTGGTGGTGGACTGCTGGGCCATGGCGCGGTGCAAGCGTAGCAGGCGACACAGCAGAGACGCGCTGTAGCTGTCCAGCACCTGCACATTGCCCCCGTTTTGGACGTGTCAGCAGTGGGCAAATACGTTTCTCACACACCTTGTTTGGCTGGAAGGGTCCGAAGAAGAGGTGCCTACTAATCACAGCTCTGTCTCCTCCTCCACTGCCGCCAGCAGCAGTAGCAGCAGCAGAAGCAGCGAGAAAGTAGCTTCCTGCCAGCTGGAGCACCAGCGCAGGATGGGGTCGCACCTGCAGCAAAGATTATGTATACGTACAACACTAGCAGTCCGGGCCCGTTTCACAGGGCCTGGAAACTCTCTCCTTCCAAATACAATCTTTTTACATTGAAAAGAGATGTGTTTCAAGTTTTTAAAGCACCCTATTTGAGATGCATCCACACATGACCCTAATAATGTGTGCCCCACAAAAGATGTAAATTTTGTACTTTTGGGTGCTTGTCACCTTTAATAAATCCAGTAAAAAACTTGAGCACCGGTATATCTTTCCTTTCCCAATCAAACAAAAAATTATTTGTACTGTACTATTTTTCGTCAGTATACGTCCATTAAAACACTTAAGTACCAATATGAGGCATTCAGTTGTTTTTTTTTTAGTGGACATGTTGTGTAGTATCCAGTTCAGATGAGTAAAGTAAAAATTTACCATTGGAGGTAGGTGGATTCCAAGGCACACGAGACCATTAAGATGGAGGGAGGCCACGAAGCACGGCGTTGAAGAGCTCTCCATGGACTTAAAACACCATGTGGGAGAGAAGAGAGATCTTAGCTTCTCGCTGCAAGTGGCTTCTTCCTGTCTTTTACCTCTGCATGTTCCTTTCCCTCCGTCTTCCAAACCTTGACGAAGCAGCTCTTGCAGCTCCCAAAGCGCTCTGGCACCTCCACCTCCCTCCACCGCACGCGGTCATCACAAGAGGAAATCGACACTGTGGTGGAGGGAAGACGTCAGTTATTCTTTTGAGACCAAGTGACGTAAAATGGGGCACTTACCTTGTTCACTTCTATAAAAGACCTCAGATCGGAAAGAGAGCTGCAGGGTGAAGTGAAAGCTAGGAGACGGCGAGGAGTTTTCCTCAGCTGAAACAGAATGTACAATACCCCTCAAATGAAACGTACTTGAGGGCGACCTCAACGATGCTTTACCTCCTCCTCCCAGGACAAAGACGACCTCTCCTATTGACCTGGCCCTGAGCTGGAAAGTGGCCGGCGGAAACCACCTTTTGGCGCACCTGGCCCTGTTTGCGCCGGCGTCAAAGGAGGAGGAGGTCATGGCCTCTCTTGTCAGGGGGGCCGAGGTGGTGAAGGCGCTGAAGAGGAAGGCATTGAAGGCATTGAAGGCAAAGGGACGTCGCAGGCAGCAGAACGTCAAGCCAAGGAGAAGGAAAAAACACCCACTCTCTCTCTCTCTCTCTCTCTCAGCGTCAGCAGATCCACAGAACTCTTACTCTCTCTGTCAGCGTTGCCACAACAGAAAAATCAAAATATCGCAATAAAACAAAAACAAATCGCAAATCCTAAGAAAAGACTACAAGTAAACCAGAAAGATAATCTCATAATCGTTTTTTTAGTTATCCTGTTCTCCTGTGGCAAGCCACAAAAAAAGTCACCAAAGAATTCTGTTTGCTCACAAGCTATAGTATACAAAATAATAAACTTGGGCATTTTTTACACCGTTTGTCAAACCTGCTGTGAGAGGAATGTAAGGAAGAAAGTTGGACTGTCTGTCAGCTGCACTGCATTGCACTGCACTGCACTGCACGGCTTGTTGAGAGAACTGCTGCTGCTGGAAGGAGACAAGAGGGAAGATTCTTTTTAAGCAGCCAGTCACCACTTACCTACGGTAGTACCTAGGTCCTGTCAGAAAATTATAAACTGGATATTGCTCTTTTGAACAGCTTCATTAAAAAGTGACTTTGCTAAAGCTGGCAGAGATGACTTAAAGACACCTACGTATTAAGACACTTTTTGAAAAACTTATACGAGTATACTATAAGAGTGCCTTTAATTGTAGATTTACATCTACTCTTTACTCTAAATGCTACGACAGAACCTTTCAAAGAGGAAAAGACAATAATTGCTACTTCAACTTGCTCACAGTACATAAAGCCACGAATTTCTGCACCATACCTTAAAGGATACATTCCATTTTTTTTACTACATCTTACATGAAGAGCCATACATTTACACCATGTTATTTACACCATAAGTATCAAGAATACATGACTTCTAAAATATTTTCTACAAATTATACTGTAATACTTATACAAAAACAAGCCAATTCTTCCCAAAATTACTTCCAATGACTACCCTACCAATATTGGTATCATTAGGGGCACGGTCTCGGTGGTGACAATAGTGGTAGTTAACGCAGGGGTCGAAATTTGGTTGCTCTAAGGGTCTTTTTTTCCACTATTCCAACACCTGCCCTGGTGTTAGGACAACCCATCACTAAATTCACGCTAGCGATATTGGTTGGGTAGTAAACATTAAGAGTACAAGTACAAGGTCTGACATTTACTCAGATATTAATTTTAAGTACTGTATGTTGTCAGCTATTGACGTCTTCATAAATTTTGTTTACATATTATTTTGAGGTTGTGACTGGCGAGGATTGTGATTGGCGTTGCGAAGACCCGACGGGACTTTTAAACTTACAAGCATAACAAATTCAGCTTTAAACATGTAATGGAACATGGCATTAGCATACCACATAC
>JAAUYM010010115.1_pt1 | contig 17038 bp, 23 predicted proteins | sample 7278001 | NCBI WGS metagenome assembly JAAUYM01 (sample SAMN14350224, study PRJNA611818) | marine sediment metagenome | isolation source: surface marine sediment (1.8m) | place: French Polynesia: Moorea | collected 2018-08
AAATCGGGGGGAAAAGAGTTTCTTTCCTGTCTGAGAATTTCACGGTTCTACGTAGTCTAGTCATGCTTAAGAGGACTTTATTGAAGTAAAAAGTTCCAGCCCAACAGAGGCAGAGGTGCCGTGAAATGTATCTCACTAATTGCGATTCCCGCGCACTGGTTGAAGAAGATGACAACACGATTTTACTTTTGAGTCTTTGGAATTAAATTCAGAGGGGGGCGCCGTTGACATGGAGGACTTCTTCAGCGACGAGGACGACGCAGACCTGCTCCAGGCCGTCGACCTGGCGGAGAAGGCAGGCAAGGAGCCCCCGCCCTGCACCCAGGCCCAGGGCGCGCCCAGGGCCACAAGGCCGGAGCCTTCCACCGGGTGCCTGCAAGCACTGAGGAGGCACTTTGGACACCGGACGTTCAAGCCGATGCAGTGGGAAATTATCACCGACATCATGGAGGCGAAGAGGTCAGTATGTTAACAGAAATAATGTACCAGTACGTCCACTAAAAAAAAAAGTTCAATATCGTATCTTGCTACTTTGGTGTGCTTAGTAAAATACCTATCTATAATGTGGCAAAATGACCTGCTTTCTGAAGTGTAAAAAATATATTTTAAAATTACCTCTAGAAGTATAAAATATTTTACTTCGACAAGAAATATTTAAGTATATTTGTTTGATTGGAGAAAAAAAGTGTTCAGTTTTTTTTTGTGACAAATTGCATATCTTGTGATGAAAGTCGATGTTTTCTCGACATCCTAAGCTGTTTGGTCTTTTCAGAGATCAGTGCGTGGTCATGGCAACTGGATATGGAAAATCACTGTGTTACCAGGTAATACCAAATACCAGTAGATGCTCTCCTTGGAACTTGCTTTGTCAGCCGCTGTGTCTCCTTCAGTTTCCACCTGTTTACACGGAGAAGACGTCGCTCGTCATTTCCCCACTCATCGCTCTCATGGAGGATCAGGCAAGCGTCTGGATTTGCCCAATTTACAAGGCTATTCTCATTCCACCAGGTCCTGTCAAGTCATAATTTCTAATAATTTTTTGTTCTCCTTCCAGGTCCTGGCCTTGAAAGTGTCCGGAGTCCCGTCATGCCTCCTTGGTAGCGCACAGGACAGGAAGGACGTCACCTACGAGAGCATCAGGAGAGGCCAGTACAGGTGCGCCAGGGCGTTACTGTAAGTAGTGAGAACTAGATCATGACGCCTGGATTGCAACGACCTTTGGCAGGATCGTGTACGCCACTCCCGAGTTTGCCGACTCGTCTCCAAGCCTCCTGCTGGACCTGCTCCCCCCCGAGCGGGTGTGCCTGGTGGCTGTGGACGAGGCGCACTGCGTCTCCCAGTGGGGACAGGACTTCAGGGAGTCCTACAGGAAGCTGGACAGGCTCAGAGGCAGATATCCCAACACACCTTTCCTGGTGAGCGCAGGAAGATATGCACCGGGTACGACTGTACATATACTACCTTGAGCCAATGCGGCGACTCATCTCATCTCCAGGCACTGACTGCCACCGCCACCCCCGAAGTCATCGACGACATTTGCTCCTCGCTGGGCCTCAAGCAGCCCAGGATATCAAAAAGTTCTTTTGACCGGCCTAATCTGGTACGATTGTGTTGAGAGAAAAGAAAACAGTGTGTTTTGCTGCTGTCTCTATCAACGTCACGAGCTAAGCTTACTTTCAGTATATCGAGGTCTCCACCAAGAGGGACTACTGGTCGGATCTCTCCTCCGTGCTTTATCCCGGCGATGGGGACGCCAAGAGAGAAGTGGGGTCCACGATAATCTACTGCCCCAGCAAGAAGGAGGTCGAGAAGGTGGCAGAGGTCTTGGACGAGCATGGCATCCAGGTGGGGGCTTTGCCCTTCGCAATACAAACACACGGTGCACAGAGACACTCGAGTGACTTGCCATTTCACAAACAGGTCTGTACTTACCACAGCGGCGTCTCTCTGAAGAAACGATCAGAGAACCAGAGGGCTTTCGTCCGTGACCAGATTAAGGCAAGTTATTGGAATGCGTTCGATCTTCGATGTTCTAGCATCTACAGTAGACTGGCCAAATTTGTCCAGGTGATCGTATGCACCATCGCCTTCGGAATGGGCATAGACAAGCCTGATGTCAGACAAGTCATCCATTACGGGGCCCCCAGGGACATGGAGACCTACTACCAGGTGGAGTTTGTTTGTGGAGAAGCTATTAGCCTGTACAGTAGTAGTTACGTACAACCACCGATACTAAAAACAAAAATGAGAGGTGGTAAATTGTACCAACTTCATTTGCAGGAAATTGGACGCGCTGGGCGAGACGGGAAGGAGTCCTTCGTAAAGGTGTTCTACTCAACACCGGACTTTCAAATACACAGGCACTTCTTGACCGAGATCAGTAATGGTAGGCAGGCGTAAGAGATATAGAGTCCTTCATTTCTACCCCTTTTTGCAACCCACTGTTTCTGCGTCAGAGGAGAGGAGGCTGCACAAGGCGACGATGCAGCAGAAGATGGAGGTCTTCCTTGCCATGCGCGGCAACTGTCGTCGCAGGGAGATCCTGGCCCACTTCAAGGAGGACTTCGTCCCGTCCAAGGAGAATAGGAAGGTCTGCTGCGACAACTGTTCGTCCACTTTCCTGTTGGGGCCGGATGGGAAGCGCAAGGAAGACGAAAGAGTCGACTTCTCACAGGTCAGACAGAAGTTCTAAGTTATTTGACTGCGTTGCTTACTGTGCTTTATGAGGGGGAAAATACGAGAAAAAAAACACCTGGTTTCAGGACGCCAGATTGCTCTTGAGCTCCGTGAAGGAGGTGGGTGGTTATTTCGGTCTCGGTGTGCCCGTGTCGGTCCTCCGGGGCGTTAAAGATTCTAAGAGGCCCTACCTCCAAGAGAAACCCAGCTTCGGAAAAGGAAAATACAGGTAGGATTTTTTTTTAGGGCACAAGGTGGCAACACCAAAGTAGTAGTTGCTTACTACTGTAATGTAAGTTTCCTTTTATGGCAATCTGTTGCATCTTAAATTAATACTAGGCATGGTACTAAGGATTTTTTCCCCCAAAATTGTATCTAGATCCAAGGAGTTTTGGATGGCGCTGGGACGAAGCTTGCTTCCCGAACGTCTGATTGGTCAGAAGGTGTGCAGTTCACGAGGTAAGTTCAAGGATGCGCATTTTTTTTCTTTTTGTCGCCTCCCCCCCTCGAATAAATCATTTAGAATAGATGTGGGAAAGTCTCTGCGTTCTTGGTCCTTTGCAAAATTAATCATGGGCAACTGTTGTCCCAGTGGAGAAAGTGAAAAAAGAGAGTCCTATGGAGAGTCCGACGTGGTCAGTGCGCCTCCGACGAAGACCCCTTCTCCTTCAACTGCATCCAAAAGTTCTGTAAGGACAAAGTCGGCACAGCCGACAAAGAGTGAAGAAGGATCTCATGTCTACACTCACCACTCTCACATGAGAAGGCTCCATGAGAAGGCAGAGATGCCGTACCGCCGCACCTCTCCTGATCCCCATAGGTCACACATGAGAAAATTGCACGAGTTGGCTGGCCTCAAGTACGAGCGTGTGCCCCAGCCGGAGATGAAGTATCAAAAGAACATCTTGTCGTCGCCGCCTTCCAGCCTCAAAGGAATAACGAAGGTGACCAAGGTGACGGAGGAGGCGACAAAACCACCGCTAGACGGAGAAGAGGCCGAGAGCAAACCGGACTCGGTAAAGGAGGCCACGAAGCAGAAGTCTGAAGAGACAACGGGCCTCAAGACGTCAAAGATTCAGGCTGACGGCGAGACCGGTGGAGAAGACTCAAAGGAGAAGTTGACCGTGGGGACCACGGGGACAGCTCCCCCGCCCGCCGGGAAATTTCACGTGCTGTCGGACGGAGAAGACCCCCTCCTCGCTGGAGGCGCACAGGCGGCATTTGGAGGCGTCGAGGCGGTGGCGGAGGTGGCCGCGGAGGCGGCAGAAGTGACTGTTGACGCCATCGCTGGCGCGGCCGAGACGGCGAAGGGCGCCGCGGACTACGCTGCCGGCGCGGTGGCGGACACCGCACAGGACGCCGCGGACGCGGCCGGCGCGGCCGTCGCCGGCGCCGCGGAGGCGGCCAGGGAAGGCGCGGCCACCTGCGGCGACGCGGCGGAGGGGGCGGGGGAGGCCGTCAGAGGTGGCGCCGCCTCCTGCGCCGACGCCGCGGCAGAGGTCGTCGACGAAGGCGTGGGGACTTGCGCCGGCGTCGGGCGATCGGCGGAACATGCGGCAGACTCCTGCACGGACGCGGCGATTGACGCCGTGGATCAGAGCCGAGCCATGTGCGTCGACGCGGGCGACGTGATGCTGGGTGCTGTGGACAGTGCGGATGAGGTGACGTTTGTCGCTGTTAACCAGTGTGCGACTGCCACGTGCAACGCCTTGAATGCGGTGGTCGATACCACAGGAGACTTCGTTGTAGATTCTACAGAAGCATGCATCTCGCTGTCGAGGCAGCCACTGAAGATGATGGCGAACTGCTCGGCACCAGTGAGTCGAGCCGTTTCCAAGGCGAAAGCTAGGAGAACTCATGACTCAAGAGGCAAGCCGTTAATTACAACTGCAGCCCAAGAAACCGACAGTAAATGGAAAGATAAAAGGATAGTGACCCAAACAGGAAAGAGAAAGTCTGGAGCAGCCAAAGTTTCCAAGGCAACCACCACCAGGAGAAAGACCACCTCAAAGAAAGAAAGTGTTGTGCTCAGCAAAAGGTCACCGGAAGGTGGAAGTGGTGTTCCCCCCTCCCAACGTCTCGGCATAAAGGAAAAATCTCAGTCTCCGGGCAAGGCCGCCGTGCAAGTCGCCGCGCCAGCAGAAGACGACGCCATCAACAGACCTGTCACTCAAATTCCGGATCCGCAAGGTCGATTTGATGTAAATCAGAACACCATCACCTGCCAGGACGACATTGAATACTTCCTGAATTGCTGTTAACCTATACCTCTTGTTTTTGGACCATTAGAAGAGGAACCGTAACGTTACACGATGTGTGCTTGTACGTACATGTGTGTACCTACACCGCAGGTGGGGGTAACAGCACCTTTGCCCGAAGCTTCACGACGGTCCACATAACGCAGGAAGGGGAACAATTTCTTTCGGATCTTCAGAAGAAACTTATGCTACTGCCAACTAAAGAAATGAGGTACCGTTTCATTTTTATGGTAGAGGTTTTTTCTGTGCTGTTTTTTAAGTACCAGGACTTGCTATTTTTTCAAATCTTCCACGTTCAGGATTCAGAAGAAGGCACCAGTGCCCCTCAAAGACATCTCGCCACAGCGATTGCTACAGGGCGACTCGTTGAATGCCAGCCTCTTGGCAGAACTGAAGGCCTTGCGGTCTCGACTGGCAGGAAGGGAAGGACTGGCGCCGTACATGATCTTCAGCGAAGAGACTCTTACCTACTTTGTGGTGAGAAAATTACGTTTTGTGTTACTGAACGTTTGCTCTCTGCTTTGCCCTGATCCTATCTGACTTTCTAACGTATTCTGTTCAGGAAACTCGTCCCACGTCCAAGGAAGAGCTACGCAAGATGGGTGTGGTCGAGGCAAAGATCACAAAATTTGGGACAGAGGTCAGTAAGATTTTTTTTTTAATATTTGGTATGCTAGAGTCAGTAGTTACTGTGGGTCATGTTTTCACGGAAAATGAGTATCATCAATAGGATGTTACTATACTGTAGGCTAACGCCAGGTTAAGGCACAGGTTTTTTTAAGATTTAAAGGACGCTGTGGTTAGTGATGAAGACGTGCTTCAAGATTCCAATCCATCCATAAAATCTTTCTTGACATAGATTCTGTCAACGTTGTGGTACTTTTTGTACATGACGTATCCAGCCCTGAAATTGCAAGTAGAAAGAGAGGGAGGATCAGAGCTCTAAACCATAGCTCTAAACCATCACCACAGTTTTACTAAAATAAAATACCTTTTCAGAATGTTCTCAAGTCTGAATACTGTTCCGCCAAATATCTTTCCGATATGGGAGACCTCCACTTGAATAACTTTGATGTCCAGGAGATCCCAGGGTATATTCTAAAAAAAAATAGAAAAACAATTGCTGAGCTTATGCATGCAGTATGTACGTAGCCCCCCCCCCTCCTCCTCACCACAGTATGCAAGATAACTGACCTCTAGCACCTGCAGCTCGGCACCCTCTATATCCAACACCAGGTAGTGCACGGTGGTTTGGCCCATTGCCGCCAGCAGCGAGTACAGCGGGAGGCACTGCACCCGTATCCTGCGCCGCCGCAGCCCGCCGCCTCCAGGCAGCTGGTGCAGGTGTCGGTGTCCCCTGCGCCGCTCGGCCTCCGCGACCTCGTCGCCCGAACGCGCGTGGGTCTTAGGATTCACGATCCCTCCTGAGGGGGAGGACATTCATTGTACTGTTGTACTTGCACCTCATTTGGTGAACCTCACCGAATAAGAGCGTCGAGTCGAATTCGACCACCTCGGGGGTGGCTTGGGTAGACAGACAGTTTCCGAGGATCCAAGCCTTCCTGTACAAGATAGGATTGGTGTCACGTTATCGAGATTTCTTACAGCGGAGTCTGATCTCCAACTTATCTTACCTGTTTTTCGATCTCAGTGCCGCCAAAGCATCTGGATTGGGTTCCACAAGAAGCCCGCTCCACCTTGAAGAGGGGAGGAGAAGAGAGTGTACACCGCAGTATTAGTACCTCTTTTCTTTCTTGGTCCTAAAGTCCTCTTGCGCGCCTCTCACTCACCCGTGCTTAACTTCGAACAGGAGTGTGTTTGAGATGTACTCTCCGTCGTAGGCGCCCGCCTCCAGGAAGAAGCCCTTCTCCGGCCACCGCCCGAAGAAGAGCCGCTCCACGTCGGGCGTTTGACCGAACTGCCCTGAGATGTAAAGTCTGGTATAGTGAGTATAGCGGCCCACTGAACAGACCCGACCGCACAAACTCACCCTTCAGAGCGAGCCCTTCCTTTCCCTTGTTGAAGTTGTAGGGCTTTTCGGACGGCGATTCCAGGAACCTCCCGACCTCCTTGACGAGTCTGTGATCCCGCTGGTCCAGCCCGTTGAGCGTCTCGTCCATCAAGCCTGAGTCCACGATGGGACCTAGGGTGGCCTCCGCAGGATCATCATCATCATCATCTTCGCAGCTCCCCTTCTCTTCGATGCCTCTCTCTTCGTCCGACTTGCAGATGCTGTTGGAGGAGGAGGAGGAGGAGAAGGAACATGAGGAATTCGGAACCGCGGTCACTAGTAGTGACAGCGAAAAGGCCAAGGCCACAAAGTCCCTTTTGGTCATTGCTTCTGGCGATGTTGCCTTTTTTCTATGGCCGGGATAGACGACTGACTTGTCGAAAAGCCTTTGTACTGTAGCTAGGTTCGTTGGTAGGTAGGTACCCAACCACCAGCGGTGGTATGCAAAATGGAAGCTCAGTTGGAATATAGGGTATACCACATTGCATACTATACATTTCTGCACGTTTGGCGCCGATTTGTATGCTCATTCGGTGCTTATTAACAAAATTCTGCAACGGAGCTCAGTCGGAAGTTTATTAAGTGCATTGTTTGGTTGGGTAGGTAGACGCTGTACTTGGTTACGGCTTGAGTCAACAGAGCCATGTTTGCGATGCACAATAGCTGTGTTTTACGTCGGCTGGAAGGCGATCCATTCATTTTCTGCTAGAAAAGAATCTTGCAACGCAATCTTTAAAGGAGGAAAAGGGAAGCGCACCCGCCAACGTCCGCTTTCAGGTAGCCCCCCTACCTTCCTATCACCCCCTATGATGGAAAGACTCAGCAACAAGCGCCTCCAGAGAAGCTCTCGGAATCATTGGTGGATCAAGAGAGAGAGAGACAGAGCGCTTTTTTCTCCGTGTGCATTAGACCGTGTACGTGAAACCACGAGGGTGCGGGAAACTAGTTTTTATCAATTTTCTTTTCCAGGTGCCAAAGCAAACCAGGAAATCATCTTAACTTTTAAATTCATGACTTGATTTTTCAACTTGATGTTGCAAGTTATTTCTCAAGTTATATTTAAAAATTAGGAAATTATGGGTCACTTTATTTAAGGATTTTACTGATCTCACGATTTTTACTTTATTTCTTGATTTTGCGATTGCTAGATAAATAACAATGCAAGTTACATGTTAAGAATGTTAAAAATATACACCTATGTTTCAAAACTAACAGAAGTCCAACGTTGAATTATCAACTTCATCTTACAGGTTTTTCCCAAATTCTAAAAATATGAAATAGTAAACAACTTACTTCACTGTGGAATTATTTTGCACTTTATTTTCCGAGTTACAAAAATCTTTTTTATAACGAGGGATATAAAGTGTAAAATAATCCCCAGTATATAGATAAATTAACTTTAGCGAGGGACATTCTGGAGTATATCTTAAGAACGTCCCTGCTTTATCCTACACTTTTTACTAATGTCTAAAACAAACAAATATTTTTAATCTTGAAAGTTGGGAAATAAGTGAAAATCAGGAAATGAAGACATCAGGAAATAATAGAAAAAATTGGGAAATAAAGTAAAATTGTGAAATACAGTAGTATTATTCCATATCTTTAGAGAATAGAATTTGGGAAAGAGTACGATGAAGTTTGTTTTCCAATAAAGTGCAAAATAATTCCCCCAGTGAATTAGTAGTTATTATGTTCTGGAGAATTACGTGCACTTTACTTTTCTCTGGAATAATTTTTTTTTGTGGCGAGGGAAATAAAGTGTTACAGTATATGATTTAAGACTTTACAAGTGTAAAGTTTTAAATCAAGTTATCTTGATTTTTCTCCTCTTATTCCTGTAGTTTTTGTCCTGCATGGAGGCTTGGACGAGGAAGCACCAAAAGTCGAAAAAGAAGTTGTCGGAGGATTCCCCCTCCTCCTCCTCCGGGTTGATCGACCCAGCGGTGGCAGAAGCGGTCGAAAACAGCGAGCTCACCGACGCACAGAAGAGAGTCTACTTCATGTTCACGGAACACCAGGTACTCTCATAGAGAGGGGACACCAGACAACTGAATTGAAACTGTTTCCTTTCTCTTTTTTTTTTTTTTTTTTTTGCAGGACTTACAAAAGGTGACGGCTTTGTGGGGAGTCAAGTCATCCACCATCTGCAGCTACTTGGCAGAAGCCGTCAAGTGAGGAAAACGTTCTGTATATTACTAGTTAAAATACTTGACTACACCTGTACTTAAATGCGGAATGAGAAAGAAGAATGCATCACCCTCAGGTTTGGTCTCCCCGTTGCTGTGGACAAGTTGGGTCTGACCGCCGCCGTTCGTCAGAGGGTCGAACAGGCGGTGGCTTCGGAGGCCATCGGCGGAAACGTCTTGAGGTTGAAGCCAATCAAAGAGGTGCTAGATGGCCAAGGAGAAGAGGAGGTCTCCTATGACCACTTGAGGTAAGCACGTAACTTTTTTTCTTCTAATTTCTGCAAATGGTTGTGAATGGCAATGACAAAAATGCCAACAATGCTCTCGACACCAACAGCAGCAGTCATAGAAATAACAGTAGTAACAACAACTAGGTAGGATGTAATATGACAATTAGCTTCACAAGAAGGAGTTGAGAAAATTCTGTGTTAAATCAGGTGGGTTTTTTTTTTTCGTTTTATCCAGATTGGCTGTGAATCTGCTGGTGGCCAAATTCGGGCTGAAGGACAATCACATCCAGTGGAGCCAGGAGGACAGGGACGCCTTCAGGAGCAGGGACGCCAAGGCCACTGGTTTCTCCCCTTCCTCCGCGGGCAGAGAGGAGGGCGAGGAGCAGCAGTCCACCGCGGCAGCATTGGCATCGCCGGGGCCATTGTCAGACTTGAAGCGGCGGTTGTCGTCCTCCTCCGCGTCGGTGGCGGACGTGAAGAAGCTCAAGAAGAACTCGCTATTTCGATGAGAAAAAAATATTCCGCGTGCACAAAATTTTATGAATGCTTTAAGAGAGCTTCTTGCTGTTTGAGATACTGAGTCACTTTTCGGACTTGTTTGACTATTATTTTGGCTGACTCAGTCGCAGGAGGTGTGAGGTGATAAGAGAGAAATTGGCTTAAATAAATCCACTTGTTTGACATGGACAATTCGTTGTGCAACCGCGGCTTCTGTTGCCTCGTTGTGTGGCTTGTCAGTCCTGGGTTGCAGTACCAGTGTGAGTCTGAGTCTGTTGAGGAAGAAAAAAGGGACGATGTAAATCGATCTGAGGCACAGAGAAGGAAGAGGAAGAAGCACCGCTATTTTTTTTTCTCCTGCGCGCTCTCCAGCCAGATCCCTCCCCCAAGTCTTCCCCCCTCCCTCTACCTCCCTTCGTTCTTCCCCCTCTCTCCCCGCAAATTCCCGCAAGGAGAGAGAGAAAGGAAAAGGAGGGGAAAATATAGCGGCGCCTGCAACATCTCTTTTTTTTTCCTTTTCCTTCTTACGTCTCATTTCGTTGGTGCTAGGCTTCTTCCTCGTCCTCTGGTTGAGGCGGAGGTGGCAGGTTGCAGACGTGCATGCATATCTTGTGGAAAAAAAAAATATATACACCTACAGAAAGCAGGCATACATTTTGAAACATGGACGGTTTCCAGTGGGCGCCTCGTCTTCAATGACAACAGCATGAGTCTGGTGTCGTCCGCCATCCAGGGCTGGCCTCCCCTTCCAAAGAGCCTCAGCGGACTGATTAAGTTCAACAGGGAGGCCACCTCCAAAGAGTCCGCCGGCGTCAAGAAGGGGAAGGCGACGCTGGAACGACAGCAACGGCATCCCAGCAAGGCAAGCGGAGGCAGCGGAGGAGGATTCTTCTTCTCCCCGAGACCGATGAGTCTCCAACAGCAACAGCAAGTGAGCACGCAGGAGCACCTCCAGCGGCAGCAGCGAGAGCGGCAAGAGCGGGAGGCCAAGGCAAGGAGGACTTCAATGGCAGAAAAGCAGAAGCAGTTGGCGATGGAACTGAAGGCGGCGAGGGTTGACCAGCCACCGAGGAGCTGTCAGGCCAGGACAGCGAGTCAGATCAAGTCATTATCACTGGACGGCACGGCGCGCAGCAGCAAAGGGACGAGGAGTTTTGCCACTCTGAGGCCTCCTCAACCACGGATCATCGACGGCCTGGCAGTAGCAAAGGATGGAAGGCGACCTGTCAGGTAGACATGATTTCATGGTGGTCCCCTTGAATAAACCACCATTTATTTGAGTGTCCAATTTGCTCCCTCGCCTCCACGTAGGCTGTCTTCCCCGCAGGGAGGACCAATAACCGTAGCAAGTGGCAAAGGAGCTTCAAATGTTGCAAGCGAACGGTGCCAGGAAAAGGAAAATCTTCAGAAGCAGCAGCAGCGGTCTCAACCTCGACACCAAAAGAGTTTGACACCACTGTCTCCTCCCTCCTTCTCCTCCTTACTCCAGTCAAACCATACCTCTAGTCGGCCTGAACAAAGCGTTGTGAATACATCAGGTGAGTACAGTAGTATAGTACTGTATAGTACCGTATTTAAAAAAAAATCTAATAGTACATGTAGTACCAAAAAGTTTATGGAATGTACGAGTATGTACGGTACTACGTAGTACCGTACGTACTACGAGGCGCAGCATCCCGTCAGAAAGGTAACTCGTTGCTAACATGACACTTGAAAGGCACTGAAAAATTGCAGGAGGAATTGAGAGCAGATCAAGCAGCAACCAGGTGGTCGAGGTTAGGGCCATGGACGCCGTCGACATCGCCGGCGAAGGCACCAAGCAGCTTCTCGCTCTCCACCGGTCGGGAGACGGCTCGACTTCGACAGAGCTGGATGCCAACCTCGCCGCCCTCAGGAAGGAAATGGTACGCACAGCAATCGATATGGACAAAAACTCCAGGACAAAAAAAAAGCACGAACGACCTGAACTAACTCTCCTTCAACCCCCCAAAACTCCACCAGGTTGGCCTCCGTCAGATGGATGTGGAGCTGATATCGCAGTTGTGGGCCATCGGGGAAGAAATGCAGAAGGTGGGTGAGTGAACGGGTGAAGGCAGGGGTCAAGTTGACGGGACTTTTTGACGTTCGTGCGTCGATAGGTGAGGAGAGAGCTTGAAGAGGCATGTTCGGTGCGGATGCCCGCTAAAGCGCGGCCTCTCCTTGAAGAAGAGGAGGAGGAGAGGGAGGAGCTGCAGCTACTCAAGGTGGAAGAAGGGGAAACTGACGGGGACATGTGACAACGAACCCAACTGCACTGGAGAGAGACGAGCAGCACCTGTAGTCATAACTTCGAGGCCAAATCCAAGCTCAACCTCGCTGCGAAAGCAGAAATTGTGGTGGTGTTTTTTTTTTTTCGAAACTGTATGTTTTAAAAATCTAGTTTATTTCACGCGTGGAATTTTCCAAACTCCAAATATACGTAGTTGAATGCATAGATTTCCACTTACAAAGGAGACATCAAAGGGATTCTGTTCGTTAATAGCCTTTGTCAAGTTATATCGTACTAGTAATAGGCATTTTAGGCCCTATCAGAGCACAGTTTGCGTTGATTGCGTAGTTTATCCTTCTCAAACTCACTTTTTTCGAACAATTTACTTAAACTTTTTTAAATTGCCAGCAAAAGACTTAAATTGTTACAGAACACGAGAGATCCCGCCGCTGGCGGAACCTTTGAAACACAGGTAACATATGTACCTATGAAAACGACGAAATGAAGGCACAGTTAATACTGCATAGTTAATACTCTCAACTACCGACCTAGCAGTACAAACTACCCGACAGTTTTGTATTTTGCAACAACGAACATAACATCTTTTACGTTTCCTACTGTACAAATTCTCCTTACATATTTAGTAAAGTGTGTGAAGTTCATTCAGTCTCCATCTTCTCAACATTCTGTTCTCTTTTGACCCTTGGTCCCTTGGAGGTGTCCTCCAGAGCCACTCTCATATTCTTGAAGTGCCGGACCAAGTCCCTGACCAAGTACAGCGACTTGTCAGGTAAACCAGACACAAACAGACCGATAAATGTTACTTTCTCACCTGGTGGCAGCCTCTCCCTCGCCCCTCCTGCGTCCCTGTGCGTCTCTCAGGAGGACCTTGGCCATCTCCTCGCCGTAGTCCAGGAACCTCTCCAGCGTCTCCTCGTTGATTTCCCCGCAGCACTCCAGGGCGATGGGGGAAATCCTGTGTCCGGTGCCGCCCTGCCGCGCCGCCCTGGCGCTCCCGGGCGACTCCCCCTCTCCGCCCTGCTCGACGGACCAGGGCGCCTTTCCCGGCGGCCACGGGTACTCCTCGTCGCTCAGGTGCGTCTTGATGAGCCTGCGGGCGTCGGACGGGTCCTCCCTGCTCCGGTTGCACATGCGCAGCAGCTCCATGTTGCTGTACTCGGGAGTGGGCCGATGCTCCTCGCCAAAGAATCTTACAAGGACGAAAAAAAAAAAAAAAAAAGAAGCATTAAATCGTGGTAGGGATAACTTCTTTCTTATAGTTTACCCTTCTTTGCTCCGCCCTGTTACCTGGCCCTGTGATCCCTTGCCAGGATGTGGCTGAACATTGCGCCGGCCTTCCCCTGATTCTGGCAGAGGGCGCACTCGTAGTGCGGCTCCATCTCGTCGTTGGACACCGGCAGGTACTCGGAGATGAACTTGAGCCCGACGACGGGGTCTCCGGTGCGCGTCAGCAGCTGCTCCAGACGATCGGGAATCTTCTTCTTCTTTGTCTCTGTCGGGTTGGGGATCCTCTTGACGGCCTCCTCCCTCTCTCTCCGCGTCCTGCACTCCGCGTCCAGCCTCTGCCTGTGCCTGGCGCCGGAGACGTGCGACTGCATCGTCTCGCGCGAGTTCAGCTCCGTCCTGCACACCTGGCAGTAGAAGGTGTCCTTGTCGCCCTTCTTCGGGGTCTCCTTGTACGTCCTCCTGCCGTAGTCCATGTCCGACTTGGTCACCCTCTCCGGGTCAAACTTGTCCCAGACTTCGCAGTTGACACGACGAGTCGACATTGCAGTTTGATTATTCAGTTATGGAGGGGTTGCCAGATCATGCCCAAGTTTTTTTCAAGCAAAATCCCCAAGATAGGCCAACCACTCTACCCTAACCGGTTGGCACTTTACCTCTCCCCTTTTGGCAATTCCTGCATTTTTTCGCGACTTGCTGGGCGGTAGGTTCCCACTTCCTATTGCAAAAAAAAAACCACACCACTAAAACGTCCAGTATTTGCAAACGTCAAGTGCATATCAAATACGCCAAAGTACATTTTTGGGCAACCAAGTGCACGACCTAGCAACTCTAGCACTAAATTTCTAGTACCTAGAACTTTCGATGTGTCAGGCAGGCGTCTCTAGGAATTGCGGACTGCTAGCGTTACAGTAAATATTACATGCTGTACAGCATTGCACAATGCACATGCATTAAACCCAAATAAGCAAGACAGTTCTCGAACTGTTACTTATTAAGTTATTTTATACTTGTTTTCCCATGTTCCCACTTTTTTTTCAATCAAAAAGCAAAAGAGGTTAAAAAAAGCATGAAAGTTTGTGTTAATCATATATTTTTTATGCTATAGATTACAGCTTTAAAATCTTTATTTACCAATTTTTAAGAATCTCCACGTCCCAGTATGCATGATGAGTGATGACGTTGGACAGCGCCTCAAGGGCCATATCGGTTTTTTGTTTAAAGAGTTGGACGGATGTGCGAACTTAAAGAATGCAGAACCTGACCCAGACAACCCGGGCGAACCTAGAAAGATGCAGTTGGAAAGAACAGTGGAAGAATTTCCTCCCCAAATGATGAACACCAGCCGACAAGCCCTTTTATTTTTGACTTTTGTTGCGATATTTTTCTTCCATCTCTTTTTCGATTTCTCTCCGCATCCTGCTTTCGATCACCTTCAGGTTTAGGTCCATTTCCGAAGGAGAGCTTCTGGAAAGTGAAGGCAAAATGCCCAGTTAGTACATTATAGGCAGCCTTCCTATGTGGCTGATGTTAATAAAAGACTTACTCCTTTGTTTCCGACTGTGTGGTCTGCTTCCGCTGGTGGAAGGAGAGCGTTGCTCCCTGGTTCAGTGGAAGATCCTCCGGCTTCCACTTGATCATCTGCCCGACGCCGAGTCTCTCTCGGACGCTCGGGTGGCGAATCAACCTGCTCTGGGTGATGGTGAACGCGTTGGACGTCAGCCAGTACAGGTTCAACGCCTGGGAGCAAAAAATATACCTATAGTAAATCAGACGTCTCGGCCCCCAAGTGAGACACGCTCTACCCACCGTGGGAAACATGCACATGACCGGCAGGCTGATGATGGGCATGGCCAGGAGGAACTTCTTGAAGAAGGGCGGCATGGAGTCGAGGTCGGCGCCGTCCGCGCCGAGCTTGATGTGCAGAAAGAGCGAGGCGGAGGTGATGACGGGGAGGAGGAGGAAAGGGTCCGACGCCGTCAGGTCCACAAACCACAGCAGGCCCTGGACGGAGCAGCAGAAGCGAGTAGGTGGGTGGAGGTAGTATTCCCGGTAGCGTTTGACAGCACCGGGTGGGGGGAAAGTTTATAAAAGATTTTTCTTAAAAGTCTAAGTACTAATACCGTACGTAATATTTCCTAAGTGTCTGTCGAACGGTTCTCCTGCCCTGCTCACCTGAGACTTCATCGACTCCACCGGACACGTGGCCATCCCGCGGAGCGCGAAAAACATTGAGCAGAATACCGCGCCCTGGCCCAGGATGGGGCCGTAGTTCTTCAGAGGGTGGCACCCCGTGCGGGAGAAGAAGGCGCGCATCTCGTTCTGGGCTTTCAGGCCTGCGAGAAACATGTACTGTAGTACTTGTATACGGACATAGATAGGTACTAAGTGAAGTGAAGTGCATGTACCTTCTTCTCTCGTCTTTGCCTGCATGCACTTGATCTGGTAGGCCTGCATCTCGGGGAGGTGCCTGTTCATGTTGACCATGTTCCGCTGTGCTTTCACAACCAGGGGAAAGAGCACCAGACGGACAGCGGCTGTAGCTGTTAAAGAGAATAAGAGAATAAGAGAAGCCCAAACAACCGTCAAGGGCCAGTTTTAGTAGGTTTTTTTTTTACTGCACCATCAATATCCCAGCAGCTACCAAAAGTTAAAAGTACAGTGATTCTAATTTATAGGAGCTTACTGATGACTATGGTACCCCACCAAGGGACCCCAGCCTGAACGTGGATTGCCTCCATGATCGCCTGCATCGCCCCAGAAGGATTGAAGTTAGCCAGTCCCAGGGACTGGAAGGTCGGCTCGGCCGCCTGGGCGACAAGGGAGGAAGGCAGGTCCACTCCCACCCCAGGGTCTCCTGGGCCCCCAGGACTGAGATCTAGAGGTCGGACGAGGGCGGCGGACGCGGAGGAGGAAGAGGAGGAAGATGCGCCGGCGCTGTCTTGCAGAGATGGGCCCACACTCAGCAGGCGGCAAGAGAGAGGAGGAAGAGGAGTGCGCATTCTGGCCAGGATAAAGGCGCACCTGGCGGAAGGAGAGACCCGAGCAGAAAACATCTTGCCGTGCTCTGGAGGTGATGGGGCACACCTGGAGCAGTTGCGGGAGAAGAGCCACAGAACGACCAAGCACCCCTCTGGTTTGCAACAGCAGGTTGGCACAGTACTGTCTTAATCACTCATGCGTTGCATTGTCCAGACAAATCCAAGTCTGGATGCTCTAGTCTTTACAATTAGATAGTTACTGTCTCTGTCTGTAATATCACTAACATGCTATGTACGACGTACGTGCTATATGTAGTGTTCTTGAAAGCTCTTGCTGCTGTTTGTTTTCACTCCGACTGAAAGAGCGCATGCGCAAGCTCCCTTTCCCACATTTGTTTTTGATTCGAGTCGGGATTCCGAGATGACAAAGTGGGGTCCAGTCAGAAGAGATAGGACGAGCAGGGAAAATACAAGTTCGGTTTGCTTCGACTTTTTTTTAGCTTGCTAGCTCGGGACCTTCTTCATATTTCGTCACTGCTTTCTTTTATATATATATATATATATATATATAAACGTATACATATAGGTTGCGAGTTGGGCCGGGCTCCAGTTGCTACTGTTATAGTCCACATCGGTTTCGGTTCAGACTCGTTCCTACCTCCATATTCGCGTTTTTGATTACTCCCAGTGTCAAAGCCAACAAGG
>JAAUYM010080469.1_pt1 | contig 17013 bp, 21 predicted proteins | sample 7278001 | NCBI WGS metagenome assembly JAAUYM01 (sample SAMN14350224, study PRJNA611818) | marine sediment metagenome | isolation source: surface marine sediment (1.8m) | place: French Polynesia: Moorea | collected 2018-08
CCGGGAGGCAAAGTTAAGAAAGAAGAAACAGTTGTTGTGTACCTTACTAATGTATTCTGTTCGTCAGAGACGGAGGAAGAAACAAGTTTTTTTCGACGGAATTCGATGATGCACCACTAAAAACCCCAAAACGGCGTACATTATTACGTACTAATTCACGTGTTTTCAGATGTGATACCATGAGAAATACAGAAAAGCAGTTTGATCGGCTCAAACATCGTTGGGTGGCCACTTCCGCCGCTTCTAGGTACAGTAGTACAGTCAAGTCTCAATATAACGATAATGTCCGTCAGCAGCAAACCTATCGTTATATTGAGACCTATCGTTATATTGAGACTTATCGTTATATTGACACTTGACTGTATGTTACAGTACGTACGTACATGTGCCATCCTGTCCTCGTCTCAACAACCATCCTCCATCTCCCTTGCGTGAGACATCGTCAGTACTAAGAAGGATGTTGATTACCCTCTCCTCCTCCGGAAGAGGGGGAGTCCTGCTAATTGAATCGTCTCTCATGTCTGGGTCCAGGCATGCCGTAGTCACGTATCAGGCAGCTGAGGCTCAGAAATTAAAAAAAAAAGTTACTCAGAAAAAAATGTTTATGTCCATAGTAGTCCGATGCTCCGATCCGATGCACCTCATCAATGATTTAGCAGTGTTTCTCTTCTCTTGACACAAGGGGGTATGGGGCAGGGACGGAAACATTAAGAGAGATAATCTACTTTGTAACTATGTGTGTGTGTGTGTGTGTGTGACATGGACATGTTGGGTGCTCATCAACCAACTTGCCAGAATATTAACGCTTAGCGCAACTTTGACAACTCTATTCCAGCTTGTCATCCACGGTGCATGCACCTTTGTTAACACCGCCACACTGAATATCATTCCAAGTGGTCAACCCGTCATCTCGAGACTTCATGTCTCCGTTGTCCCCTGCCCTGATTCTGACCACCCCACTGGTGCTCAATCCTGAGCGTGGTCTTATTAATTACATCCCACCACTCCAGGGCCCGCCACATCACAGGACGGGTGAGGTATACGAGGTACGTAGATCATAGAGAGTTTCGGAAAACATCAAGTAGGTACTTGAAGTCTTGGTATATGGTAACTGGCAGGGTTAAAAAATATGGCTATTTACTATCTCAATTTTATCTTTGCATTGTCTTTTCAGGCTATAATAATTAATCTCCGTAAGATAAAGGGTGTCGTGCTAAAAATATTCTCTCTCCCGACGGGACTTTAAACTTACAAGCGCAACGAATTCAGCTTTCAACATGTAACGGAACATGTCATCAGAATACCACGTGAATGCCACACTTTCATTCGTAAATTTGTTACGCTCGTAAGTTTAAAAGTCCCGTCGGGCTCTCGTGCTGCACTTTATGACAATCAATTTATCCATTCTCATGTTCTGCAGTTTTGGTACCGTTCCTTCTTGAGGCTTTTTTTCCACTACAGATGTAGTAGCACATTTTCCCCCGCAACCAATCTGCTCTTCCCCCCTCCCCGCCATATGCGAATATTCTCCTTCGATAAGCAACTGGTAGTGGCGTGGCCCTTTCTCCTCCATCTCCGAAGGCAAGCTCCCCTGCTCTCCGGGCTTTCCCATTCTCTTACGTCAGGCCAGCCAGCCAGCCAGCCAGCCAGCCAGCCCCAGAGCCATCAGAAGAGAAGGAGTGGAGGGACAAATCTTTCTCTCTCTCACACACGAAGGAGGAGCACCACCTACGCAGAGAAAGAGGCAGAGGAGAGGTCCTTTCATTCATTCTTTGTCGTGCAGCGATGGCGGCCGCCGTAGCCACCATCTGTCTGCCCGTCTTCTTGGTGGCGGTTGTGGCAGCGGCGGCGGTGGCAGCGAAGGACAACGAGTTCCCTCTCCTCATGCCCAAGATCCACCCTAGCCGTGTGGACGACTACATCTGCACCCCGGTAAGGGTGGCCGAAGACAGGACCTCCTACATCGTCGGGTTTAGGCCAAACTCCACCCACGAGATCGCCCACCACATGCTCATCTTTGGTTGCGAGGAGCCGGGCTTGGACAGTGGGGACATATGGAACTGCGGAGAGATGGCAGACATGGGAGAGGATGACAGCATCGTCCACACGTCAGTTACAAGTTCCAGGGTTCGACATTTTATGCATTTTTTGCAACAAAATGTGTCACATTTATGCACATGTTTGAGTCATACATCTTGGTTTTTCATCCTTTATTTTTTTCTCTCAGATGACTTTAGGTGAGGGGGGCAATTCCCGCCTTAAGATATTTGGACAAGAAAAGTTTTTTTCCCTGTACCTAAAATATTGGAAAATATGCAAGAAATACTCGTATGCTAAAATTTGTATATAACATATATACTTTCTCCCAAAAAATATGATTATATGCAAAAACTTAGATTTAACATTTAGACAGAATGTCGAACTTTGGTCATAAAACATAAGCAATCACTGAGGATGGCCTCCAACATCGTTCTCTCTCTCTGTCTCTTCCCCCTCTTGCAGGCAGCCCTGTCGTTCCAAGCCCCAGATCCTGTACGCATGGGCCAAGGATGCACCGAAATTAGAGTTGCCACAGGACGTGGGATTCAGGGTCGGAAAAGACTCAGACGTGAAGTACCTGGTGCTGCAGGTGCACTACTCCAGTCTGGACCACATCCCAGTGGACGGAGATGACTCGGGCATCTTTCTTGAGTTCAGCTACAAGCCAATGCCCAAGGTAGCTAAAATCAATCTTGCACACAGTGTGGCAACTCCGCATCTCCTCATCACTTTCGTTCAGGTTGCTGGCGTTCTCCTGCTTGGCACAGGCGGTCTTGCTCCCCCACATTCCACCACCTTCTTCGAGACCGCCTGCGAGATTGAAGACAACCGGCCCATCCATCCCTTCGCCTTCAGAACCCACACGCACTCACTAGGTCAGTAATTCCCAAGAGAGGAGAGAGAGAGAAGAAGAACTGCATCATCAGATGTCTCCTTACTCCTTATTTTTCAGGCAAGGTGGTCTCCGGCTGGAAGGTGGAGGATCGTTCTCGATGGGACCTCATTGGGAAGCGTGACCCGCAGAAGCCGCAGATGTTCTACCCGGTGGAGGACAAGGACATGACCATCAAGAGGGGCGACGTCGTGGCCGCCAGGTGCACTATGGTCAACAACCATGACCACACCGTGTACGTCGGGGCCACTGGAAAGGATGAGATGTGCAACTTCTACCTGATGTACTGGGTCAATGGGGGGAAACCGATCACGCCAAACGTCTGCATGACTCCGGTAAAAAAAACCAGATAAAGAAGGCCATTTGTCCCTTCCTCATCTTGCTATCTATATCTCCACAGGGCCCTCCTTTCTGGTCTTGGGGCGGCTGGGAATACGGAGAGGCACTCAGGAACATTCCCGATGAGAAGGCATCGACACTATAAACCAAGATACCAATTTGCCCAGACAGACCTCACAGACAAAAAAACTTTGGGCAAACTCCATATCAACTGGATCAGGAAGAACAAGTTGAATCAAATGCCTGGTGGAAGTAACCTCCACCCCTTCTCCTACTACCACTCGTCAGAAGAATCCTCCCAAAGTTGTGGCATAGGTGATTTTTTTTCTCTATTTGCCAAAGCCTCCCCTCTCCTTCTCTCGTTATTTTTTTGAAGAAAAGAAGATCTATAAGTTTATATCGGCTACCATAATAAAACCCAATGCAAAGGTAGTATCTTTCAAATCTGTCTCGTGCTGTCTTTTTCATCCGCCTTGGCTATCTTTCCTAATGCCTTTTTGCCGCCATCTGGTTCAGAGCTTCAGTAGAAAGCTCTTTCCGTCAGTTAGAAAGCAGTGCTCTCTCTCTCTCGTTTGCTCTCTCTCTCTCTCTCTCTCTCTCTCTTGGTGCCTACACACCGATCAGCAGCAGCCCCGACTAAAGCCGAGGTCGCTCCTCCTCCTCCTCAGGCCTGATTATCGATCCACACCACTGCACACACGCACTAGTACACAGGAAGAAGGAAGGAAAAAGCCTCAAAGAATACGCTGATTTTTTTTTGGGGGGGGGAGTGGAGGGGGGAGCTCCAGTCTTTGGTCTTACTACTATTGCTACCTACTACTAGTACTACTACTAGTCCTACCTGTCCGGCAGAAAAAGGAGGAGGGGGGAGAATCGGGCAAGCCCTCCTTCCGTCCTTCTCTCCTTCGGCCCATGGAAGCCAAACGTCTTTCCTCGGCCACTGTGTGAGTCAATCGTCTCTTGTGCGTGTCTCGAGCCCTCCACCCTCGCGCCCGCTTCCTCCCCCATGTCCACGTCCTGCAAGTGTTCCGCCGCCACCGGGGACTCGTCTCAGTCCTCTTGCTCCTGCACTCCTTCTGGGGGGACGTCTGACTCCTCCTGCAGGCAACTGCTTTATAGGCTGGACATGTGCGAAACTTGCAGCGTGGACCTGGATTGCAACTGCACCCACAATATTACGTGTACTATGTAGTGTGTAACTACTATCTGTTTTTCTCTGTGTGTACTTCTACACACGCCCAACCACCAACGGTGGTATGCAAAATGGAAGCTCAGTTGGAATATTTACTGCACACATTGCATACACGTTTTTGCACGTTTGGTGCCGATTGGTATGCTCAGTTGGTGCTTATTAACAAAATTTCTGCATCAGAGCTCTGTCGCAAATCTATTGAGAGAGTGCATTGTTGGTTGGGCGTGTGCGATGCAGATTTGTTCCCGCAACGGATTTCTCCCGCACCCTTTTTGACCTGACATGTCTAGAGCACTTCGTCCTGCTACCACAGACTGACTTGAGGCTATACTACTACGTGTACTATAATTTGTCTCATCCCAACAGCAATTGGAACCTTTAATGAAGAAGTCTCCGACCGCGTGGAAGCAACAAAAAGCACCGAAGCAGCCAGCCTAATTTGTGTACGGACTCCGTAGTTGAACTTCTACTACTACGAGTAGATGTTGAAATAGGAAAGAATTGCTGTACTACTAGTTAAGATCATTGTTTCCCAGCATTGAAGGTTGTCTTGCATGGCTGGATGTTTCACTCAACTTTGAGAGACGCACGGAGCAGAGATTTGGTAGTGTAACTATACTGAATAACTTGTTCAAGCACCATTTCAGATACTTAATTGCATGAATTCAATTTACGTATAATATACGATAAGACGCTTTTTAAACGTCACCTAGCTTGGGCGTTTATTAGAGTTTCCTCTTTTTGGGGGTCTTTGTCTCAGCGGAAAGGCACCAATCGCTTCGATGGACGCGATGGAGGACGTCGATCTGCTGTCCGGGAGCAACACCCACCTGAGCAAAGTGGCCGAGGACGGCAACGGAGACGCCGACGCCGACGCCAACCCCACGCTGGGGACAATCCCGGCGGTGGTCGCGCAGCAGCACCAGCAGCCTTCTGCCATTCCCACATCCGGCGTCCCCGCCGCTGCGGGGGGACAGCCGCAAGGCGGATTGAACGTTAAGACCGCCCCCTTCGTCAGCGGGGCCAACAGCAACCCAGGCGTCAAATATCGGCACGTGGGCAAGTCGGGCCTGCAGGTCTCCAACATCGCCCTAGGTCAGAGAGGCTCATAAATCAAGCTTTTTTTGTAGTAAGACCTACAGTGGCCTCTCCCTTCCTCCTTTTTTTTCATCCAGGTTCTACGAAGCTGTTCACGTTGGATGATCCCGACGTCTCCGAGTCGATCGTGTCGGCCGCCTTCGAGGCCGGCATCAACTTCTTTGAGGTCTCCGACCACGTCCACCAGCGGAGGTCTGAGAGGGAGTTCGGGAGGATCTTCAAGAAAAAGGGCTGGAGGAGGAGGGACTTCGTCGTGTGCACCAAGATCTACTGGAGCAGGGAGGAGAAGGGCGGCCTCTCCAGGAAGGAGATCATCGAGTCGGTGAGGGAGTCGCTGCAGAATCTGCAGCTGGATTACATCGACCTCGTCATCATCAACAAATACGACCCGAACTGTCCCATGGAGGGTGAGAGCTACATGGCCGCTGCTTCCTTCATCATAAACAAAAATATATGCTAAATAAAAACATATTATTGTTCTTTCGTTTCTTCAGAGGTCGTTCGCGCCATGAGCTTCTGCGTCGACAATGGTCTCTGCATGTACTGGGGCAGCGCCAGGTGGAGTACGGTGGAAATCTACGAGGCCTTCTCGATCTCGAAGACCATCCAGGGAATGTACCCCATCTGTGAGATGGCGGAGTACCACTGGTTCCACAGAGAGAAGGTGGAGGTCTACATGGCGGAAATATACAACAAAATAGGTACCTACCTACAGGAAAAAAAATGAGGGAAAAATTGTAATAAAGTGACATTTTTCGTGTGCTCTCTTCAGGCATAGGCCTCATGACTTGGTCACCCGTCAGTCTTGGACTTTGTCTCGGAGGAACTACGGAAGAAATACAGAACTTGCTCATCAAAATGCACTTGAAGGTTAGTACTACTAGTATAGCATTAGCATGTACGTAGTAGTGAATCGCAACGTCTTAAACACAAATAATTGATATTTACGTTTATGCAGAGCTACAAGTACACCGGAATCGGTCCAAGCAGCAGCGTGACAGCCGCCGCCTCCAAGGGCACCATGGACTCGGTGGCGGCAGCAGACACCGGCGGCAACTCTGCGGCCACCACTGGCGGCGGCGGCGGCGGCGGCGGTGGCGGCGGCGGCGGCAGCACCGACGGCGTCTCTGGCGTGGCGGCTGCGGCGGCGGGGGCATCCTCGGTGCCGCAGGGACGCGTCAAGCAGCTCCAAGGCGTGGCGGACCGACTGGGCTGCACGCTCAACCAGATGATGGTGGCCTGGGCCGTCAGGAACCAGACGTCGCAGTGCTGCGTCACCAGCGCCGCCACCCTGGAGCAGTTCAAGGAAATACTGGAAGCATTGGCAGTAAGTCAAGCGAGCACAAGGGGACACTCGTGATACCCCTATCTTATACCTTATTTTCCTTTTTTTTCCAACCTTGACCTGCCAATTTTCCCCTCTTTTTCTCTTCCCGCAGGTGACAAAGAGTCTCTCTCTGTCGACCTGCGACGAGATTGACAAGATCCTGAGCAACAAGCCGACGCGTCCGCCGATGGTCTCCACCCTGCAGCAGCGCTGGGCCACCACAGGGGGGATACCGCCATGCTGAACAGCACAAGCCCGCACTCCTGGTTTTTTTTTCTTCCTTTCCGCTTTGCCTGTTTCGAATAAAGCCACCACCATCCTCTGCTGTTACACCTCCCCGACTTGGCCGTCATTTTCGTGGGAGCGCCCCTTCCGCGAGGTACTCTCGGCCCTCCTCCCCCCCTCTCAATTTCCACATGAGAGCGACCGAGTTCGTTGTCGTTGGCCTGATGGTCATGTCCAGCGCGGGCTGGAACAGGGGGACGGAGGAGGTGAGATCGCGGCCGGCGTTCCAACAGGCGACTTAATCCATCCCGTCACCCGTGCTTTCTGCTAGTACAGTGCTGCGGCCCTGGACTGAAGAGCGTCCCCGGTCTGGTCCTGTGTAAGGCGCCCTGCTGCAGGGGACTAGAGGAGACCTCGCAGAGCGCCAACTACCTGGGAACCATGGCCTACTGCAGGTGACCGCACGGTGCTCTGTAACGATTCGATGTACTCGTATCTTGTTGCAATCTGCCCCTCCAACCGACCAACCAAACCAACCCACCCAGGAAGCCCGAAGACGTGATACTGGTGGACGAGTTGCCCAACAACATCCGGCCCTACCTACTCAGATCCACCGTCTGGAGGAGGCAGAATCGCGCAGCAAGAAATGAACAGTTCAGATTCTCTTAAAAAACATTGAAATAAGTTTTATTGTTTACGATTTAGATCTTTTTCGCTTTTGTTCGATTTTTTTTTTTGAAGGTTTGTACAGCATCAGATGGGCTTACAGAAAGATCTTCAAACATATAGCCGCAATCTAAGCGTTCTTTTTTTTTTGCAGGTGGGGGTACAAAGGTGGTAATATTTTTTTTGTTTGTTTGTTTTCGGGTTTCCGTGGTGTTCTCTGCTTACATAGTGTATGTAATGAAATACTATTTGAAGGGAAGGAAACAACAGATATTCAACAGATTTTTTTTCAAGCAAGATTTCGTGTTTGTGGTCATTTCATGAACATTCATTGTTATTCTGCTCTTGCTCCTTTTCTTTTGTTACAACGCTTAGATTAGGTCTTAACTTATTTTTTTCCTTCTTTCTTTCTTTTTTTTCCTTTCCAATCCCTCTTTCTTTCTTCTCACTGCGCCGCCACCACCACCTGTGCCGGGCCTCCGCCACCCTGTCCTCCGCCTCCGGGCGCCGGGCTCTTTCCTCCGCCCCTTCCGCCGCCGCCCCTCGCCCTTGAGCCACGGTAGCCCCCGCGGAAGCTGCCGCCCGCTCCTCCGCCACCGCCGCCGCCGCCGCGGGGATCACCCCTGAATCCGCCTCCGCCGGCTCCGGGACCTCCAGGGCCACCGCGACTGCCGCGATACCCGCTGCGGAAGTTCCCCCTGTACCCGCTGCGGTATCCACGTCCGCCTCGGAATACCCCGCGTCCTCTCCCGCGGCCGCGACCGCCGTCATCCTCAACCTCCTGCATCAATTGGGGACATTTCCTAGTCAGGCGCTGGCTACCTCGTTAAACCTTTGTCGTTCGCTGCTCACTCACCAGTTCTCCCTCTCCTCCTTCGGCCTTGTCCTGCCTGAATCCTCCCCTCCTGACGTATCTGTTGCGGTAGGCCCTCCTGTAGCCGCCCCTCCCCCCTCCGTTCTCCTCTCCTTCCCCATCGGCCATGCCGACCTCCCCCTCTCCCTCCTCGCCGTCGCCCTTCTCCGTCGGAGGCGTACGGCCGCCCCCTCCGCGTCCGCCCCCGCCCCCTCTGTAGGCGCCGGGCCCGCGGCCGCCGCGGCGCCTAAATCCTCCGACTCCACCGCTGGCGATTCCCCCTCCTCCCCCTGCGCCCCCGCGTCTCCTGTCCGCGGCGTAGGGCGACCCCTTGACCGGCGCCCCGTCCGGCCCGCACACGTTGGACGCCTCGTTGCCCTTCTCGCCCACGACTACGTCGAATTCCACGATCTCTCCGTCGCCGACGCTGCGAACCGCCTTCTTGGGGTTGTTCTTCTGGATGGCGGTCTGGTGCACGAAGACGTCCTCCTTAGTGTCGTTGCGGTTGATGAAGCCGTAGCCGGACTTGACATTGAACCACTTGACGGTTCCAGTCACTTTGGTGGCAACCACCTCCTTTGGCTCCTAAGAAGAAAAAAAATCATTTTTATAGTAAAAGTATTTGAATATTTGTATTTGAAGCTGACTTCCCTCCCCCGCTACAAAAAAAAGTTTTCATTATAATTGATTGCGAGATACGACCATAGTACGCTGCCACTCATGTAATTGCAAATGTGATAAAAAAAATACATATGTTAACAAAGCTGCAGAACGGAGAGAGGGGGAGAGAGAGGGAAAGGAAAGCGTCACATAGCACTTTAGTCTCATCCTCTCCATTCCCTATTTGCTTTAAAACTATCTATCTGACCTCTTGGTGTCCGTTTGTGTTTGCGCTGGCAATGGCCACCTCGTCTGCGCCCTGCTCGTCATCTTCCTCGACGCCCTCCTCATCGCTATGTTCGCGAACGTCGTCGATGGCGTCGGTGGAGCCGTTGTCGCCGCTGTTGTTGGCGTTTGCGCCGCCGCCGGCGCCGTTGACGGTGGCGGCCGCGGGGTTGTCGGCCGCGCTGGCGCCGCCGCTGCCGCCAGAGGTGGAGGTGTTAGTGGCGCAGTCGGCAGCGGAGTCCTCGCTCATGATGTTAGAGCGGCGGCGGCGATGGTGGTGGTGGATGGATGGATGGTGTGGTGGTGGAAACCTGCACACAAAGTACGAGGGACAGAGGGGGGATCGGGATGAGAGGGAGACGCCAGGAGACGCTGGGAGGCCGGACCGCCCGGGCGGGACGCTCCCTTCCCGTCCGGGCGGGGCCGGGACGCCGGAATCGCCCGGAGAACTTACCACGTTTTCCCCCTGCTTCCTTTCGTGAAGATGGCAAAGTTCCTCGTGGGGAAAAAGAAGAAAAAAAAAGAAAGAGAGTCTCGACTCGGTTCGACCCGGCACGCCTGCTCGGCTGCTCGGCTTGATGGCTGATCAGTCGGTTGGTCGGGTCGGGTCGGAGCGGGGTGGGACGGGGCGGGGCGGAGGAGGAGGGCAGAAATGGCCGGGATTGGAAGGCGGGAGGAGAAGTAAGTGAGTGCCTGGCGGCAGCCGGAAAAAAAAATGGTAAAAGAGGGGGGGGGAAAGGAAGGAAGAAAGAAGAAGGGTGTTCAGTGACTCTCTGCTCTCTCTCTCTCTCTCAACCGGCGGAGATGGAAAGAAAGGAGAGGAGACGCGGAAGGAGGGAAGGATGGTGGAGGGAGGCTGGGATGGCCCCCTTTTCTGCTGCTGCTCCTCCTCCCTCCCCTCCGGCTCCGGCCGGGGGCTCCGGTCAAACATGAGAAGAACGACAAAGCAACTTTTCTTATGCCCCCCCTCCCCCTTCTCCTCTCCTCTCTGCGCGCACGTGTCATTTGTCAAGAAATCGTACTCCTCCTCCTCCTCCTCCTCCCCTAGTCCCCCTCCTCCCTGCTCCCTTCTCCTCCCTCCGCTGGCGACAGACTCCACTTGGTCGTCGTAGTCGTCGTTGTCGTCTGCAGCAGAGACGAAAGCTTTTGCTCTATACACGTTAGTCGGATGAATGCTGCATTCGACACAAGGACTTTTTAGAGTGGCTTGGTTTCCCATATAAAGTTGACGTTGTGCATATTTCGTTAAATTGCCGTTGCCATATGTTACTTTTGCTACGTGCGGTCAGAGTGTATTTCCTGTTGTCCAACAGTAGGTGCTGTAGGTGGTGCTGTTTTACTCGCACACACCAATTGTACTATACTATACTGTACGGATAGTTTGCGTATAGCGACTTGAAGCAAGAATGACAACGGTTGAAAAAAATGAGGTAACTGAAGCGGGAAGAGAATGAAGTGCATAGTATCCCAACAACTATGCAGCAACGTTAATACGTACTCTATGCACTTGTGTGTTCTTTCTCCATGACTGTTTTTGTATAGTAGTATGTTCTTCTCTTGCACGTGATCCCGACTCAGCAATACTTCCAATCCTTGTGTTCCTTCGGCCTGCACTTGACCGGGCACTCCTGCATCATGACGTCGTTGGCGAAGATGGTCGAGGCCACGAAGTTGTTGGGCCCCATCTCCCTCCGGGTGGGGAACGGGGAGGTGCGGGGAAACTGCACGCAGGTGTAGGCGTCGTGGCTCATCGCGTTCCACTTGCCCCAGGGCCAGATGTAACTGGAAGAAAAAAAAATGAGAAGATGACAGCTACACTTCTGATATGACACACAGCACAACCAACGACTGCAACAAAGTGCTAAGCAGTTCTACACGGCCCAATGCCGATTTCTTTACCGCTTGAGAAATCCCTGATCCGGTCCGTAAGCTTTCCTGGCCGCCCAGAAGAGCCTGTCCTTGGCCGCCACCTTGAAGGCCTCCTCTGCAAACTCCCTCTCCAGATGCTCCATCCTCACCCCCCACCCGCTGCCCAGGATCTCTATGGCGTGCGCGGGGTGGTCCCTCATGAAGTGGAAGGCCCTGTCGGACGAGTGCAGCCACTCAGAGACGGCGGCGGACTCGCGCGCGTTCACCAGGGAGTCCAGATCGCGAGAGACGAAGTGGGACACCTGAAAGAAAAAGAAAGAGAGAAGAGATGCTGGATGCTCTTCTCAAAGAAGCACACCCTCTCACCTGTGGGTCCAGCAGGGGGAAAAACCTCCAAATCATGGCAAAGACCTTCGATATGTCTCCCGCGGCCGGAATCTGTTTAACATAGCACAGGTCGATGTTGGGATTGTCGCAGGCCAGTTGGCACAAGTCTCCCAGCAGAGGGTCGTCCGAGTCAAGGTCATAGTACAGCCTGAGCACCCATCCGGGATAGAACTTTGGGACCAGCTGGAGGTTCTCCTTAATGCCCTGGAAGTAGCGACGCTCCTTCCCAAGCTTGGACTCCGGATTTCCGTAGAAGGAGAAGCCCAAGACCTGAAAAAAAAAAGAGAAACTTGATGCATTGTTCTAAATATAGAAGCACTCATCTCTCTTTCTCTCCCTTCCCATTCAAGTTGGGAACCAGTTTTGTCTGTGTTTTGCTGCACTCTACCTACGTTTCTATGCATTTCCCCAAACCCACATCGGCGGTCTTGGCACCTTGATGATCTGTCAAAGCCTCGGTCGGGAGATTCCGCAGGAGACCATGCATATGATCTAACCTATAGGTGTTGTGATGATATGATATGACTCACCCTCTGCCCGTTTCCCCTGTGTGCCGCGTGGTCGCTGCACATGGACTGCTTCTCCTCCTCCGCCTCTACCCCCTCCTCCAAAGTGGTGTTGATCGCCCTCCGACAGCCACAGCGAGAGAGCAACGTCTCCACCGTCCGCGTCCGAGGCGGCGCTCGCTCCAACTCCGACCACCGCACGGGAGAAGTGGCTGAGCGAAGTTGAAGCTTCTGCCTATTGATTGTGGCATTTTTAACGAGAAAAAAGGAAATTTTTGTTAATGTCCTTTTATTCAGAGGTGCTTGAATGCTTCTACGACAACAACACAAATAGCAACAACAATTTATTCTGCCTGCAACTACGTACACCTACCCGGATAATAACTTCAACAACAACAGCTACGAGTTTGCCAAGAGACTCGCATTTTTTAAAGCTATTTACCCACCTATATTTTGCACTGGCCCTCTGCGCCCACTTGCTGGCTTCAGGGTTGTACAGTTTCATCATGGACTTGACCATGAGGTAGTTCTTCATGATCGTGTCGCTGCCGCTCTGCTTGACCAGATTGTCAATGATGTCCACGGTCTGGTCTACCACGGGCTGCACACGAGACGCGTCAGAGTGCTTCTTGGTTGAGCTCTGCTCAGCCCTGGGCGGGGCCCCACCTTCCTCCTCCACTTTGTGGCCCACCACGATTTCTCCTCTTCCTCCTCCTTCCTCCCTGTGGTCGTCAGCCTCCGTCAAGCGTGTGGTCCAGATTCCCTGTCGGCCCTGAACCATGAGGAAGAGCGCCAGGACCATCAGGAGCCAACACTTCCACAGCCACGTCGGCTGCTTCTTCAAGAAGCTCTGCAGGTTCCAACCCCTCTTCAGTCGAGATCGCAACCTATCCATGTTTACGAACAGAACAGGTCTGTGTTTTACTGCACTTGTTTCCACTGTGCTCTTTGCTTGTCACACACACAGTTTTTTTTCTTTCTGTCTGCTGAAGGTGCATGTGGCTTTGGAAGGAGGGAAGAAGGGCCAAGCCAAGTAGGCTCCAGAAAGGGAAGGAAGTCTGGACGCAGCGAGGGAGGGAGGGAAGGAAGGAAGGAGACTTTTACCTGCCGTTTTCTCCCCACTTTTTCCTCCTTCCTTCCTTCATTTCTCGGTCTCACTCACTCCAGACCAACAAAAGGGGCGCAACGTTAAGGGCGAGATTTACGCTAACCGTGCTGATGCCTTGACTTCATGATCATCGAGCCAGAAATAGATTCGCTTTCGTCAATTCATCCTTAATTTTTTAATCGACCGCTGTCCACTGTAAAGAAGAAGAAGACGACGACGTTGATTTAATTAGTGAAGGTAAAAAAAAAAGCCACAGACATGACAGCGAGAAAGCAAAATCCTGTTCTCCAAATAGCCAATCAATCAATCAGGATCCTCAAATGCACCTCCCTCAAGTTGGTGAATAAAATGACTTGTTTTTTTCCCTCGTAACGAGAACACTTGTGTCTGTAGTAGTGTACTACTTCTACCAGGTATATTAACGAACAGCAACCATCCTTCCTCCTTCCAAGCTCCGTGTAAAAATTATGGGGAAATGCTTTGTTTGTAGTGCCAATTGAGCCCACATGACTGGAATAGCTAAAAGCTTTTTGAGTGCTCACCATCGATTTTTTTTCCCATTGGGTGTGCTCAAACCAACGCTGTAAAAGCAGTCAGAGTTCCTTACTTCGACGGTATGAGTCGAAATGCAACATTGCCAGTCTAATACGTCGCACTCTCTTCTGTGTCTTATGAACCAAAAGCTACTTGTTATTACTATGGGTGAATCAAGACACATCCCCCATCCTAACTCACCAGTGGACGTTTCTAATGGACTTTGGGCCCTAGTGCGACAGACAGACAGCTGCTCGCTGTAATTGATGGAGGGGAGGGGGGCGTGGGGCGGGGAAGTGAATGACGCGAGCGCTCCTGATTTTTCGCAATTACCCTCCCCCCCCCCAGTTGTACCAGGCACCTACATTACATACGCCATTATGCCGTATGTCGTTTTATCTTGTGGCCCAGATCCTCTTGATGTGGTATAAAAATTGTACTATAATTTCTACCAAAATTTCTACTAAAGTACATACTGACAGATCTTTCAGGGGGAGCACGTCAACTTATAAGTGCATTTCCCTTTCTTCTTCTGCGGGCCAAATATTTGGCCCCCTGCGTAGCACAATTTTGTGGGGCCCAAATCGCGCTTGTCTTTCTCTCCTGATGCAGGTATAAAAGTCTCTCTCCCCGCCGCGCTTCCTCGCATTGAGCCGTTGACCTCTGAGCGGCTTACACCACCACCACGATGCACCTCAACTCGCCGCCACCGAGCAAGACCCCGCTCCTTTTCCTCCTCCTGCTGCTCTTCGCGCTGTCCTCCGCCGACCCGTTCTCCTCCTCCGGGCTCGAGTCCAAGCGGATGCTCACGCTCTCCAGGATGAAGCGGCACCAGGGACTCTTCCCGATCGACGAGGCGAGAATTAGAGGCAAAATTCTACTCGGACAGCTCAGGAAAGACTCGGGGCTACCATACATAATGGCCCAGGGTAGGTAGGCATGTTTGCAAGATGACATGTCTCTTTCGTATATGGCCATGTCCATTGAGAACAAGAAGGAAAGCGCGTATGTTCGGGTTACCGGCTTACTACAATATAAATCGTCATAGGAGGAGAAATATGTAACGTGGGTTTGAAAACGTCCTTCTCCCTTTGCTTGTCAGGCGACGACCGATCCCCTTCCCGCTTTGAGTTGGCCAGCCTCTGGCACCAGGGCAACTCTGTACTTCCACTCCGGCAACTGAGGAGCAACGACGACGACGAGGAGGAGGAAGAGGTGGCCGCCAAGAAGAGGGCAGAGCAGTACAGGAGACAGGGAAGGGATTGGATGACAAGGCTGGGTTGAACCACCGAGCAGCCGCTCTTGGAACCGACACCTTGATGGACTCAGTTCCGTACAGTTTCAGTTTTGATGATCAAGAGGAGTTACAAAGCTGGATGTTGTTGTTGACGCTTTGCGTATACCCGGCCACACAAAAAAAGCTCTCTGGATATATCGCCTCTGTCGCACTTGCGGTGCGATGAAGAAACCCTTCGAAAAAGTTACTTATGTTGATGCTCTCCAGATGCTAGCAAGTCTTTTCTTTTGCTGACCGACTTGACTGGCGTCACCCTGTTAAGCTCCAAGTTAATGAACAAACAGTAATAAAACACACTCTTCAAGCAACCCCATGTCATCCAACAACTTGCTCAGGTGCACGGTTAAATAGTAGAATCAGTCAAGAGATCATGCATTCTGGGCTGTGGTTATAATATATTTGCCATTCTCTCTTCCCGTGTTTCTTTCACCTGTTGCTAAAAAAATCGAAGCTTTTCTGAAGTTTTTTTTTTGAAGAAGATTAGAACACCTACAAACAGCACAATCATTTATCAAAGAAGTGATAGAAAAGTCTCCTTCTTCGTTGTTGTTCTTCCCTTCGCTTTTCCCTTGTTGCCAGTTCTCCTGTCCTCATAGCAGTGTGCATTTCCTGCGCTTGGGAGGTTCCGGCGGCTCCAACGCAGCCAAGATGGCCTCGTCAAACACGTTCTTCAGCCCTTTCTAAAAAGTGGGGGAGAACAGGGGAAAAAGAAGCATTACACACAAAAAAATGAGTCCAAAGTTAGTTAAAAACAGTTGGTTCCAATCTGACCTGCGTGAGTGCCGAGCACTCTACGTATTTGACGGCCCGCAGCTCCTTGGCCAGCTTCTCTCCCACCTCGAGCGTGAGAGGCTTCTGCTTATTCTTGGCCAGCTTCTCGATGGTGGCCGCGTCGTCGCGAAGGTCGATCTGCGTGCCCACCAACAGGAAGGGCGTCTTCTGGCAATGGTGAGAGATCTCGGGCACCCACTGCGAGGGGGACAGGGCAGAGAGGACGGCGGTCAAAGGAAGCAGTCGAGAAAAGGGGTAGAAAGAGGCAAGGCTTGGGGACTTTTTTTTTCTTACTAGTTGCAAACTTTGCCTGAAACAACTATGAGGCCTATTTCTCTCAATAGTTAAGCCAGCCTGTCTACAATTGAGGTATGATTGTAACTGAAGTGTTCGATTTTTCTCCTCCGTCACCTTTTCCTTGACGTTCTCGAATGACGACGGTGACACGACTGAGAAGCACACTAGGAAGACATCTGTCTGTGGGTATGAGAGCGGCCTGAGTCGGTCGTAGTCCTCCTGGCCCGCCGTGTCGAACAGGCCAAGGGTGTAAGGCTCGCCGCCGATCATCACCGTCACGGCGTAGTTGTCGAAAACCTGGGGAGCAAAAGAAATAGTATTTGTCAGTCGGATCTCTGACTCATTTTTTTTAGCTCCACCAGCATGGGGTGGGCGATACAATAGAGAAAAAAAAATTCTTCTCGGCTTTTTTTGGGAAATGGTGTGCGTTGATCTGCTGGCGAAAATTGTTCTTCTCACCGTCGGAACATATTCAGAGGGGAACTTGTTTGTGGTGTACGAGATGAGTAGGCAGGTCTTCCCGACGGCGCCATCGCCCACCACCACGCACTTGATGGTCTGCATCATCAAGAGGAAGGAGGAGGAGGCGGCGGCGGAGGAGAAGGGGGCGGGGGAGGCGGGGGAGGAGGGAGCCTTCTTCGTCTCCGCCGCCCCCTTTCACCGCAGGGGGGGTCGGAAGTCGAAGTCGAAGGGAAGTGGGGCTCCTCGAGTGGATCCCGACGGTGGA
>JAAUYM010055273.1_pt1 | contig 16992 bp, 15 predicted proteins | sample 7278001 | NCBI WGS metagenome assembly JAAUYM01 (sample SAMN14350224, study PRJNA611818) | marine sediment metagenome | isolation source: surface marine sediment (1.8m) | place: French Polynesia: Moorea | collected 2018-08
CGAACTGCCAGCTGGTGCAGTCGGCGACGTCATCTACATCGACACTGCGCCCAGTACGTACCTTGCGACCGACGTCGTATCTCTCACGCCCGCAGGCCCCAACTCAGTCATTCTGTCCGAAGTCGGCACGCAAGTAGCACGCACGGTCGCTGCAGGCAGTGGCGGCATGGAGGTGAACAACCTCAGCACAGGTGGCGGGTTCGAGCGCGTCCTGACCGTCTCGGACATGGGCGGGGCAGGCATCACCATCGAAGACGAAGGCACACCGCTGCCGGGTCTTGCGACAACACTGGACTTCGTCGGTGCTGGCGTCACTGCATCCGGCGCAGGCGCAACCAAGACGATCACGATCCCCGGCTACACGGGTGCAGATGTCGTTGCAGGCACTATCGATAACCAAGGCCTGCGCTGGGACGTAGGCAACAACCAGTACGAGGCTGCGCCTGAGTTCGCCATCGGCGACACCCGAGACGCCTACATTGGCATTCCGCTCAACACAGGCAAGCTGATCTACGTAGGCACCATCTCCAACTTGGTGGATGAGCGAGCGCATGTCGGCTTCGACGGCAGCACGCTTGAGTTTGAAATCAAGAACCTGACTGCGTCGAGCAGCGTCACCATTAAGGCAACCGACGCTGGCCTGAACGAGATCACGTTCCTTAACGCCAATCCGAATGGCGACACGCTACTGCGCGGCGACACCGGCTTGCGACTTGAGTCGTCGTCAGGCGTGATCGAGATGGAGCCCGGTGGCAACGGCTTCTTCACGTTCAACAACGCGGGACAGCTCAACCTGCTGGGCAATGGTACGCAGTCAGGTGTCCTCAACTTCACCGAGGGCACGAGCCCGTTTGCCGCCGTCGCTGGCGAGGGTCAGCTCTGGGTTCGTGACGATACACCCAACGTCTTGGTCTTCCGTGATGACACTGGCGTTGACACGGTATTGGGTGCAGGTGCGCCTGCAGGCACCGACGAACAGACGCTGGTCTACGTCGGCACCGCGTTGCAGGCGACATCGTTCGTTGAGCACGACAACCAGAATGTCATCCGAATCACCGACCAGTTTGCTCAGACTCACACGTGGACGTATAACGCGGGTGGCGGCGCTCTGCTCGAACTTACCAGCACCAACCTTGCAGACACTCGCTTCCCCGAAGGGCTTTCTATTGCGGAGAACTCACCGGGCACTGGCGTCTTCTCGTTCAACTACAACGGCAACCTGATCACGATGAATGCCAGCGAGTCTTCGACGACTCTGCGCATAGGCAATTCGTCAACTGGCATCGACGTAGTCGAGATGTTCCAAGGCACGCGACTGCGCTTCCTCGAAGTCGGCGGACTCAATCCGATTGACGTGCGCAATGGTGGCACGCGCCTGCTGATCGATCTCAGTGACGCTGGTGTGCAAGGCATGCGTCTTGACGGAACGGCTTCGGTTTACCTCGACGAGCAGGCGGCGGCTCAGGGAGACCTTGCCGGGTACGGTCAACTCTTTGTCCGCAACGATACACCGAATGTCCTCATCTTCCGTGACGACGCAGGCAACGAGACTGACCTGACAGCTGGTGGCGGCACGCCGGGTGGTGCGAACACTGCAGTGCAATTCAACGACAGCGGGTCGTTCGGTGGCAGCAGTGACTTCGAATGGGATGGCAGTCAGCTGAAGATCGAGGCGAGCCAAGCACAGCTGTTCCTCGACGAGACTGACGGTGGTGGTGCGGCGCAACTGTTCCTGACATCGACCACGACAGCAGACAGCGCACTGGTTATCGAGTTCGACTCCAGCACAGGTGTCGATGCTCGCATTCGACAAGCTACGTCGGGCGGCACGCTGCAGGACACGTGGATCACCTTCCGCGAGGATCAGGGTGTTGGGCTGCGCTACAACGACGTGCAGAAGCTTGCCACGTTAGCGGAAGGCATCCTGTCCAACGACTCGATCTACATCGTTGAGAAAGCGGCTGCGAATGCCGACACCGCTACACAAGGACAGCTCTGGGTAGAGACTCGACCGTTTGCCCAGCGGCTCATGTTCACGCCGGAGAACGGTGCTGACATCATCGTCGCAGGCCTGCCTGATTCCGATGTGTCGCCGGGATCCAACCTGATCAGCGGCACCTCGTTCGTCGCAGTTGCCAACATCGGCAACGTGACGGACACCGTGTACATGCTGCTGATCAATGTCGAGGTGACGGCACCTGCGGCTGACGACATGCTGATTCAGCTTACGGTCAACACAGGCAGTCGCTTCAAAGGCGTGCTCACCTACGCAGGTCAGGGCATCACCGCAGGCAGCAGCGAGATCGAATCGACGACCGGCGAAGTCATCACGAACAACGTGCTTGTGCCGACGTCAGGTAACTCGACGCCCGACGGCACGTACGTATCGATTCAGGGTGTGCTGTACGCGGATAGCGTTGCCCAGACGGTGTCACTGCGTTGCGCGAAGAACGCGGACACTGGTGCTGACGGTTTTGCCATCAGAGCGGTGATTAAAGCGCTGCCATGCAGTGATCCCTAAAAACGCTCCCGTGCAATCTTGATCTAGCTGTGTTATAATGAGCGTTCCCGTGGAAACTCGAGGAGCACTCAGATGCCAACAGCAAGAGACTACAACCGCGTAGTCGAGAAGATCTGGGACGAGCAATCGACCCTGCACCAGCGGAACAACGTGCACCCGAACCTCGCGATGAATTACGTGCGAGCGTTCTGGAAGCAAGAGATGGGAACCAAGTTCCCGTACAAGCTGCGCGTTGGATCCGGCAACCGTCGTACGTGGCGTGACAGCAAAGGCTTCACGGTCAACCCCGACCAAGGCTGGCACGACATCAACCACGACATGAGCCACTACATCGAGCGCTGCAAGACAGGCGCAGCTCATTCCGACCAGCACCTGCGGTTGGAGCGTAACGGAGCTGCACTGATCTGCCGACGCTTCCTGCGCGACGAACCGTACGAGCCCCCGAAGGCTCAAGTGCGAGATCTGGTCGCGGAGCGTGCAGCGCGAGTGGAGAAGAACATCGCGAACTGGGAGAAGAAACAGAGCCGTGCGAACAACGCTCTGAAGAAGCTCTACAAGAAGCGACGATACTACGAAACCAAACTGGCAGAACGGGGCTCCTAGCGAGCCCCTCTTTTTTTCTGCTACCCTCGTCGGCAATCACCATGGTCAACCGCATAGGAAGAACCTCTCTTGGGTCAGGTCATCTCGCTCAACTTCGGACTGGTCCACCATCCGCCTGAATTCGACTATGACTTTTCGTTCGACGATCTCGACGAGGAGATCCAAGAGCAACTACCGGAGAACACTGCAGAGGTCTTGCAGATGTTCTCCGAAGAGGATCTGCACTTCCTGCGCTGGCGTATCTGCTGGCAAGCCATGGCTCGCGCCAAGCAGCTTCCGCCGCGCGAATTCATCGAGATGTCCAAGCCGATCTGGCTCATCAGGTCAGGTCGCGGCTTTGGCAAGACGCTCACCGGAGCCAACTGGCTGGGCGAGCAGGCATGGCTCTACCCGAGCTTCTATGCCTGTGTGTCACCGACGCACGACGACGTGCGCTACACCTGTTTCGAGGGGCCGACTGGCCTCTTGTCCGTTATTCCCCCGCAGCTCATTGCCGATAGGAACCAAGCGCTCCCATCACTGACGTTGAAGAACGGGTCCATTATCCGTGGGTTTGCGGGGGATACTCCTGAGCGTCTGCGTGGACCGCAGCACGCAGCTGTCTGGGCTGACGAGATCGCGTCGTGGAAGTACCCGCAGGAGGCGTGGGACAACATCATGTTCGGCCTGCGGCTGGGCGACACGCCGCGCATGTGCGTCACTGGTACGCCGAAGCCGACGCCGTTCGTGCGCAGGCTGCAGACCGACAAGCGCACCGTGGACGTGGTCGGTGCCACGTACGAGAACCGCGAGAACCTGACCGACTACTTCTTCGAGTCCATCGCCAAGTACGAGGGCACGCGCGTCGGTCGGCAGGAGATCCACGGTGAGGTGCTGGATCCGGAAGAGGAAGGGTTCGTCAAGCGCAGCCAGTGGCGCGTATGGTCGAAAGACAAGCCGCTGCCGAAGTTCCAGTTCATCGTCATGTCCATCGATCCGGCCTTCAAGGAGCGCAACTACGACAAGCGCAAGATGGAGAACGATCCGACAGCCTGCAGCGTGTGGGGCATGTTCATGCAGCCGCGACAGGGCAAGCCGCCGATTCCGCACGCCATGCTGCTCGACGCATGGGAGGACTGGCTTGGCTTCCCGAACCTCGTGCGGCGCATCAAGAAGGAGCTGACGTTCACGTACGGCGACGCGGACGAGCCTATCGTCAAGCAGCTGGTTAAGCCGAAGCGCACCCGTGCGAAGCATCAAGGTCGCCCGCCTGACCTGATTCTGATCGAAGAAAAAGCGTCAGGTATCTCGATCCGTCAGCAGCTCGCAGAAGAGAACATCTTGACTCACGGCTACAATCCGGGTAATGAGGACAAGTTGACGCGGCTGCACTACGTCTCTCCGATGTTTGCAGCTGGACGTATCTGGGCAGTCGAGTCGGAGGTCAATCCGGGGAACTTCAAGACATGGGCAGACCCTCTCATCTCGCAAGTGTGTTCGTACGTTGGCCCCGGCAGCGTAGAGCGCGACGACTTGCTGGACACCGCGACCCAAGGCCTGCGTCTCCTCATGGATAAATTCTTCGGTCCATTCACCGTGGTAGACTCCGTTGAGTCTCGCGAACGTGCGCGTGCGCGCGAAATTGCGGAACGGCGACTGGCGAAGAAACAAGGCAATCCATATGGTTGACAAGACGATCATGCTCGACCTCCCCGAGACGATCATTCCGGAGGCGTCCGATCTTCGACAGATCCAGTGGTGTGACGGGCACTGGGCCGAACTCATGCTCGCTCTGAGAGATCGCGGCCTCGAAGGTCAGATTGCCCAGACCACAGAAGAACTCAACGCAAAGTTCGCCGCCGGAGAGCTAGATCCCTGCTGGGAAGCCTTCAACATGATCAACATGGCCGCTCTGGAGATCTTCGGTGCTGACAAAATCGTGCAAGAGAACGGCGGCTGTCCGGTCTGTGCATTCGCGAACATCGCCCAGCATGTCGCGGATCTGATGCACTCCAAGTACGGGAAGCTGAACTGATGGCAACACCCGAAGACCAAGTAGGCTCAGTCGAAACATTCACCTCAATAGGGGCTGAAGTCATCGACACTGATGACGGCGGAGCCATTGTTCGAATGGGTGAGGACGAGGCGAATCGTCCGAACCGGGAGTGGTACGACAACATCGCCGACGACATCGACGATGGCGTCAAAAACACGATAGCAACGCGCCTGCTGGAAGACATCAATCGCGACCGCAAGGCACGTGAAAAGCGGGAGAAGGACTACGAAGAGGCGATCAAGCGCACGGGACTGGGCAAGGAGACTCCCGGTGGGGCCGATTTCGAAGGCGCATCTAAAGCGGTACATCCCATGCTCACTGAAGCGGTGGTTGATTTCCAATCGCGCTCGATCAAGGAGTTAATGCCGCCGAACGGTCCCGTGAAAGTCTACGTCCCCGGCGAGGACGTGGAAGTAGATCGCTTCAGGAAAGCCGAGCGCATCAAGAACTACATGAACTGGCAGTTCATCAAGCAGATGCCCGACTTCCGCACGGAGCTAGAGCAGCTCCTGTCACAGACGCCGCTGGGTGGGTCGCAGTACATGCGTCTCGTCTGGGACGATCAAAAGAAACGTCCGGTGCCACAATACTGGCCTTCTGACGACGTTTACGTTCCCTACGCGGCCTCGAATTTCTACACGGCTGACCGTGTGACCTTCGTTGATCACATCACCGAGTTCGAGTTCGAACAGCGGATGAAGAGCGGCATGTACAGCAAGATGCCGACGGACGCGATCAAGGGAGGTGCGACAGAAGACCAATCCCGGCCTGAGAAGGCGACGGATGCTGTGGAGGGCAAAGAGCCCATGAACCCGTACAACGAAGACGGGTTGCACAACATCTACGAAGTCAATTGCTACTCCAGCGAACTGGAAGAGAAGAAGGGCTACTGCCCGTACCGCATCACGATCCATGGTCCGTCGCGCAAGGTCGTAGCGATCAACCGCAACTGGGAAGAGGACGACGAGACCAAGCAGCGCTTGCACTGGGTAGTCGAGTTTCCTTTCGTTCCATGGCGCGGCGCTACTTCTGTAGGCCTCGGCCAGATGATCGGCTCCCTGTCCGGAGCTGCCACAGGCGCACTGCGAGCACTGCTCGACTCCGCGCACATGAACAACCTGCCGACGCTGATCCGCCTCAAGGGCGCGAACTTCAGCGGGCAGAGCAAAGAACTACGCGTTGCAGCCATCACTGAGATTGAAGGCGGCGTAGCGGGCGACGACATCCGCAAACTCATAATGCCGGTGCCGTTCAACCCACCGTCAAATGTATTGCTCGAACTGCTTGGCGTGGTGGATGGTCTGGGCCGAGGTTTGGTCCAGACCACCTTCGAGAAGCTGGGCGAACAGAGCACTGAGATGCCGGTGGGTACTACGCTCGCTCTGATCGAAGAAGGCATGACAGTCTTCAGCGCGATCCACCTGCGCATGTACCAAGCGATGGATCATTGCCTCGACATTCTGTGTCGCATCAACCGCATGTACATGAGCGACGAGGAGTTCAAAGACGAGCACGGCCAGCTGCTCGCTTACCGACGTGACTTCGATCCTCCATACGACGTGCTGCCGGTTGCAGATCCCCAGATCTTCTCAGACGTACAGCGCATGGCTCAGCTGCAGGTCGTCGCAGATCGTGCAGCGCAAATGCCTGAGGTGTACAACGTCAAGGCTGTCGAGAAGCGCATTCTCGAACGCACGCGCATTCCGAATCCCGAGGAGCTGCTCCTGCCGGATGACACGCCGGAGGAGACCAACGCAGTTAACGAGAACGCCGCGATGACGCTGGGCCGACCAGTCGCTGCTTTCCCTGACCAAGACCACCTCGCCCATTTGCAAGTGCATCTCGACTACGCGATGTCACCAGCACTGGGCATGAACCCCCTGATTGCGCCACGTTACATCCCACAGCTGATGGGACACATCATCGAGCATGTGGCGCTCTACTACGTCTCTTACAACGTTGACTTGCTGCAGATGTCGAGCGGCATGAGTGACGAAGAGTTCGAACAGCTCATGAAGATGCGCAACCCCGAGGTGCGCAAAGAGCTGGACAAGACCCTTGCGTTCCAGTCCTCTGATGTTGTGCCTGCGATGGACCAAGTTCTGGCAGGCCTGCAGCCAATCGTCATGCAGCTACAGGAAGTCATGCAGCAGTTCCAGCCGGAAGAGCCACAGCCGCCGGTCGATCCGAACGCGATGGCTGCTATCGAGCAGGAACGCGAGGCCGATCAGGCCAGAGACGCAAGAGAGCGCGAACGTACGCAGCTCACTCTCGTGGACAAGCGCGAGCAACGTGCGCACGACAGAGAGAAGACGTTTATGGAGCTTCAGGCCGAGGAGCGACAGAAGGCTCTAGACGCTGCACACGACGACGCCCAGAAAGCCGCCGAGTACGCTGCTCGACTCGAAGAGCTTATGGAGCGCGAGCGTGCAGAGGACGAGCGTACTGAAATGAAAATCGCTTCCAGCGAGGACATCAACACCGCTGATAACATGACGGCGTTGAGAATCGCAGGCGTGAAGGCAGTGACTGATCGGCAGAAGATCAAGTCCGGAACGGGTGCAACGAACCCTCGGCCTCGCACGGATACCTGACAGGTGGATCCGAGAAGCAGATGTTTTGACGACAGAGGCTGTTCCGCAAGGACTCCATAATTCAACAGGAGACGACGATGAAGAAAAGTAGCAGAGGCGTGAAGGGCGAGAAGAGCCACGGCATGGGCAAGTACCCACCGGGCAACATCAACCAGCACAAGATGTACGCGACCGGTGAAGGCGTCCGCAAGCCTAACACCAAGAACATGGGCGGCGACATGAACATGTCTGGCCGCGTCGGGAATGACGGCTTTTCGTCGTCCGGGACTACGGGTGGACCTATGAACCAGAAGGTCCCCCGGAGCACTACCGTGCCCGACAAGAAAGGCCCGAGAGGCCACAAGGTGCCCAAGAGCACCATGACGAACTATTGACAAAGTGGTGCTCTTTGACATAACGAGATAGTATGTCCGCCGAAGACACCATTCTGAAAAAGTTCCTGCAAAGGCTGAAGGAGGAGCAGGATGGGTGCATAGCTCTCCTCGCGACACCGAAAGATAAGTCAGCTTTCGGATACGGAGAAGCGAGCGGCACCTACCAAGGCCTATGTCGCGCCGAGCAGCTTTTCAGGGAAGTGGTGGGCGAAGAAGACGACAGGACATGAAGTGACCATGGTTGCAAGCGTACGAACAATTTTGGATTACGACTCCATAGAGCAGGCATTTCCGGAAGCCGATCCCGGCTTGGTACCGTTCGGCTCGCGGATACTGGTTCAGAAACGTTCACCGCGTGCGGTCACGAAAGGTGGGATCGTGGTTCCACACGAAACCCAAGAGACTGAGTTCTGGAACACTCAAGTCGCTAAAGTCGTTGCCCTCGGTCCCGCTGCTTTCAAGAACCGCGACACCCTCGATCTCTGGCCCGAAGGCGAATGGTGCGCTGAGGGCGACTATGTGCGCGTGCCGAAGTACGGCGGCGACACGTGGTTCGTTGATCTACCAGACAATGATGCCGAAAAGGCTTGCTTCGTCTTGTTCAACGACCTCGACCTGATCGGCAAGATCACCTGTGACCCCATGGACGTAATCGCTTATCTGTAGGAGGTAGAGCATGTCCCCTGAAAATGACGACGTCGAAGTATTAGACGACGAGCAAGAAGAGTACGTTGCCGTCGAAGAGCCGGAAGGCCAAGGAGACGACGAGCAGTACGATGAGCGCGTAGCTCATAGCGAAGACGATGACGATGACGACGGTGATGATCGTCGCGCACGTCGTCGTTCCGAAAACAAGACGCGTCGTCAGCGTCAGAGGGAAGCACGTGAGCGCACCGAGCGCGAACTGAATTTCCTGCGTAACCGCAACGAAGAGCTGGAGCAACGTTTCAGTCGTTTCGAGCAGGAGACCGATGCCCGGATCGCAGGTAGCGAACTGCAGAGCATCGAAGGCGGCATCTCCAAAGCCCGCGCAGACCTAGCTCTCGCCAATCAGGTGATCGAGCAGGCTGTTGCTGCAAACGACGGCAAGAACCTCGCCGAGGCTTTGGACCACCGCGACACGATTCGCGACAACCTGCGTGACATGGAGCAGGCGCGCGAGTACCTCGCACAACCGCAGCAGCGCCAGCCGGTGCAGCAGCGTGAACTGGATCCCCGACACGTTGCGCATGCGCAGCAGTTCATGGTTGATAACGACTGGTGGGATCCTACAGGTCGGGATGCGGACTCCCGCACAGTGCTGGAGATCGACCGCTCGCTTGTACAGGAGGGGTTCAATCCGACGACCGCAGAATACTGGGACGAGCTACGTGCTCGTACCGAAGAAGCTTTACCCAGCCGGTTTGATTCGCGAACCGGTAACCAAGGCGACGGGGGAGGGAATGGTCAAGGCCAGCCCCGCAACCGTGGTCCACAGTTCCGAACTGGTGGACGGGAACGTCCGCTGAAGAAGAACGAGGTGTACATCAGCCCAGAGCGCAAAGAAGCGATGATCGAGGCTGGTGTGTGGGATGATCCAGTGCTCCGCAACAAGTATCTGAAGTCGTACGCTGACTACGATGCTCAAGCAGCGGAGGGAGCATAATCATGGTAGCGAAAAGACGAACCGACACGAGACTGAATTCCGATCAATCGGGAGTACGCGCAGATCGTCACATGCAGGACCGGAGTGTGACGCAAGACCGCCAACTGTCAGACGATGAGAGGGTGGACGAGTTTCGCCAGCAGTATTTCCAATCTGCATTGCCAGACATTCCGAAGATCGACGGTTACCACGTTTGTTGGCTGACCACGGACAATCCACGAGACCCGATCCATTCGCGCATCCGGCTGGGCTATGAGCCGATCAGATCGCATGAGATCCCCGGCTGGGAGCACGCTTCCATCAAGACCGGCGAGTGGGAAGGCTGCATTGGTGTGAACGAGATGGTGGCCTTCAAGCTGCCGATTCACTTGTACGAATCGTACATGCGCATCAATCATCACGAGCAACCCCTCAGCGAAGAGGAGAAGCTCAGCAGCCAGATCCGTGCGATGGAAGAAGAGATGAACGCCGCCGCGAAGCGCGGCACCGTTTCTTTGGAACTAGAGGATGGCACAGCAGCATTGGGAGTGGCTCCGGAGCCTCCTCCTTTCGCTGCGGCGACAGGGGAGCTTCCGGATGAAATTTAACCAATTCGGAGGTACTCATTATGAGTTCTGTAGAGTCCCCGTTCGGGTTGAAGCCGGTATTCCATCCTTCTGGCATAATTCGGCAACAGCTGCAAACGATTGAAAGCGGCCTCCCGAGCGACATCTTTCAGTTCGCCCCGGTACGTATCGACGACGCTTCAGGTGCGCTAGTACCTGCAGCCCCGACCGACGACAATGTTCTCGGCGTCTTCTCAGGCGTTGAGTACACTGGCACGGATGGTCGGCGTCGTGTCGCTAACAGATGGGAAGCCAACACGGTAGGTGAGGACATTGTCGCCTACTACGTCGGTGACGCATTCATGGTCTACGAGATTCAGGGCGATGGCCCGGTCGCGCAGGCCAACGTTGGTGACATGGGCAATTTCACTGCCCAGTCCGGAAACACCGTCACAGGTCTTTCGTCCGTCGCGCTTGATACCGCGTCCCTCGGCAATGCTGCTGCATGTCTTCGTGTAGTTGGCATCAACCCTGCACCTGATAACGTGCCCGGTGATGACTTCACCATCGCGCAGGTTCAGATCGCCGAGCACGCCTACAACGCGTACACGGTCGTCAAGACGTAATCTGGCTTAACGATAGGAGGCTAAGTAATGGCTGTCCCAATGAGGAGTACAGACTTCCGATCAATCGTCGAGCCGATTCTCAACGAGACTTTTGACGGAATCTACAACCAACGCGCCGACGAGTGGAAAGGCGTCTTCACGGAGCGGACGGGTACCCCCCGGTCGTACCATGAAGAGCCGGTGCTCTACGGCTTCAACGCTGCACCCGAGATGCCTGACGGCACTCCGGTAACCTTCGACGCAGGCGGCGTGCTGTACATTCAGCGCTACGTCTACAAGGTCTTCGGTCTCGCATTCGCGCTGACCAAGGTCCTCGTCGAAGATGGCGACCACATCCGTATCGGACGCATCTACTCCGAACATCTCGCTCAGTCGATGATCGAGACGAAGGAGACGCTCTGCGCCAACATCCTGAACCGTGCCTTCAACGGCGCGTTCGTCGGTGGTGATGGTGTCGAGCTGTGTGCGAACAATCACCCGATTGCACCGGGTGGTACTGCGGGTGGTGTTTACTCGAACCTGCTGACAACGGCTGCTGCACTTTCGCAGACGTCGCTTGAGCAGTTGCTGATTCAGATCCGCAACGCTGTTGACAACAACGGCAAGCGCATCCGACTGCAGCCGCTGAAGATCGTCACTGGTCCGAGTCAGGTCTTCCAAGCCGAAGTGCTCTTGAAGAGCGTCCTGCGTGCAGGAACCGCTAACAACGACATCAACCCGATCCTGTCGATGGGACTCCTGTCTCAGGGTCAGGCCAACCTGTCGCGTATCACCTCCACCACGGCGTGGTGGGTCCAGACTGACGCTCCGCGTGGTCTGCAGATGATGATGCGTCGCGGGCTGGAGAAGTCGATGGAAGGCGACTTCGAGACCGACTCGATGCGCTACAAGTCCACGGAACGTTACATTCCGGACTGGACGGACGCGCGCGCGGTCTTCGGCACACCGGGCCTGTAAGGGAACGAGGCAGAGGGATGGGGGTGGCTCGTGCCACCTCCTACCTCCAATAGAGGAGACATCTAATGCCTTTGAATATTGAAGTAACCCAGTTCCCGAACGGTATCGGCACGGTCAGCGATGACAGCGTCCTGAATGGTGTAGCGACTCCGCTGCCCACGAATGGCGCGAATGTCATCGAAGACTTCACTGGCGGCGAAAACTACACCGGCAGCTGGACGACGGTAGCAATCGCAGGTGGCGCTACGCCATCGGCTGTGGCAAATCCCGGAGGCGTTCTGCGTCTTACCACGGGTGCTGCTGGCGGCGATGGTGCTTCGCTTGAGGCGGACTCTGACGGTAACCTCGTCGATGGTCTCCTCATGGAGGCAGGCACACCATTGTGGATTGGTGCGCGACTGCGGATCTCTGAAGCAGTCGAGTCCAACTGGTTCCTCGGATTCATTCCGGGGGGTTCTGGTGTGGCACCTACCGACGGTTTGTTCCTGACGTCAGCTGCAGGCTCTGGCCTGATCCAGCTGGTCGTTGCGAACAACGCTACTGGCTCTGACATCGAGGACGTGGTCACACTGTCCGCAGGTGATACTGGCTTCGTTGAAGTCGGCATCTACTGGGACGGTTTCAAAGCCTCGGCCCAGATTGTCGGTGTCGGTGGTGCATCCATCGAGGATCCTGCGAACGTCCCCACTGTGGGATTGAACGCAACCCTCACGGGTGTAGCCGGTGCAGCTGGTGCTGTCGAGTTCGACGCGGACTGGATCGCGTTCGGCGGCGGGAGGTCATAAGACATGAGACCCGTTCGACTAAGCACGAACGGTGTCGAGACGTCTGAAGTATGTCCCGTTGATATCTACCTCAGCCCTGCCAACATAGGGCTGGGTGTAGATATCACGGGTGCTGCAACGGTCACCGTCGAGCACACGTTCGACGATGTCTTCGCAGAAGACTTCGACCCCAACACCGCTACGTGGTACGCACATCCAACCTTGCAGAACATCAGTGCTGATGCTGATGCGAACTACGCGTTCCCGCCTACTGGCATTCGTTTGAACCAGACGGCAGGTGCAGGGTCGGCCATCCTCAACATCATCCAAGCGGGAGCAGTGTCATGAGCGGTGCAGGAGCTGGTATTGCCGGTGGTCAGGGACAGACGTCTCTGGCAGCACTGGAGCTGCTCGCGGATCCGCAGAAGCTGCAGAGCAAGTTGGATCAGCTCAAGGCTGCTGAGGAATCTGCACGGGAGCAGATCGCACTCGCTGGCCCCGCTAGCGAGATCAATCAAATTCGTGCCGAGATCGATAGCCTGAAGGACGAGGCAGTTGCAGCCAAGGACAAAGCACTGGACGACGCTGCAGCCATCCTCGACGAAGCGAAAGCTCAGGCCCAGTCGATAGTGGACAAGGCACAAGCAGATGCTGCAGGCATCCTCGAAGATGCCAATAGCGTATCCGCCGACGCAGAAGATCGACGTGCGAAAGCACAGGAAGAACGGAACGCTGTCGAGCGGGATCGTAGTGCAGTCGAAGCTCGTGCGAATGAGCTGGACGCACTGGACCAGTCCCTCCAACAGAAAGCTGCAGACCTTAATGGTCAGGCCCAGAGCTTAGAAGGAGATCGGGCGAGGCTCGCCACCGCGCGAGACGCTATCGAAGCAGCTTTGTGAGGTAACCCATGACTGCGCAGTCGGGTCTGGGTTTCTCCGGTATCGTCGCCATCCAAATTCCTATTGGTGGCGCAACCGGGACGGTGCTGACAAAACTGTCAGCGGCCAACTACGACTACGACTGGCAACCGGGTGGCGGAGGAGGTGGAGCACCCACCGACGCCGAATACGTTGTCCTTTCCCTCAATGGAACTCTCACTGACGAGCGCGTGCTCGTCGGGGGTGCTGGACTCACCCTGACTGATGGCGGAGCCGGAGGCAATGTAACCCTCGATGTGGGCGCTAACGCCGATGGCTCCATCATCATCAACGCCGACGATATTCAGATCGGCGTCCTTGCAACAGACGCACAGCATGGCAACAGGGGCAACGGCACCCTGCATACACCGTTCACTGCTGTGCTCGATGGCTTCGCTCCTGCCTCTGGCGGCGGCACGGCCAACTTCCTTCGCGCTGACGGCACATGGGCAGTACCTCCCGGAGGTGGTGGCGGCGCACCTACGAATGCTGAGTACGTCGTGCTCAGTCTTGACGGCACCCTGACGGACGAACGAGTCCTCGTTGGAGGCGCTGGGCTGACACTTACCGACGGTGGACCGAACGGCAACGCCACACTGGACGTTGTTGCGAATGCTGATGGCAGCATCGTAGTCAATGCCAACGACATCCAAGTGGGTGTGCTTGCCAATGATGCGCAACACGGCAACCTCGGTGGAGGTTCCCTGCATGCACTTGCTATCGCGAGTGGTGCGGCAGGCTTCCTGTCAGGCGCTGACAAACAGACCATCGATGACCTGCCTGCGAATCCTGTAGACGAAAGCCGTAACCTCACTGCAGGCGCAGGCCTCACTGGTGGTGGCGATCTATCAGCTGACCGTACCTTCGACGTAGGTGCGAACGCGGACGGTTCTATCGTCGTGAACGCTGACGACATACAGGTTGGCGTGATCAGCGATGCACAGCACGGCAACTTGAGCGGCGGCGCACTCCACGCTCTTGCGGTCGCCAGCGGTGCTGCTGGCTTCATCTCAGGAGCGGATCAACAGAAGCTGGACGACTTGCCCGACTGGTACGTTGACTACGGCGAGACCAACGGCTCATTTACAACGACTGCGGCGGGCTTTGTCACGGCAGAGACGCTGAACTTCGTCACGCCTGCTGCAGGCACGTACCGCATCATGTGGTACTACGAAACGAAGAACGACACGCTCAACGGTGTCACGCGAACTCGTGTGCAGCTCAATGCAGCTGACCAAGCGTTCGCAGATATTCCGATTCCTCTCACCGTCACAGTGGACGTTCCCTGCTCAGGCTACCGCGAGATTGCCTTGGGCGCGGGCGCACAGACGTTGACCATTGACTGTTTCCCTCTCGTTGGCACGACTGCAGAAGTACGTCGCCGACGCTTGGGTGTGATTAGGGTGGCCTGATGGCGACTGAGTTTTATCCATTTGCAGCGTTTGTGTCACAGGGTGGCACTGACGCAGATCTGCCTTCTCTCGAAGAGGAGGTGATCGCTGTTGGTGGTGGTCTCGCATCCAAGTTCGAGTACAGCGAGAAGACTCCGGCACTGGCCCCGACAGGCGTCACGTTCACGTTCACGGTCGCACTGACTGCAGGCGAGCAGACACAGCTCGACGCCGTAGTCGCTGCGCACCAAGGCACCGTGACGCAGCCTGTTCCTGAGCAGATCATCCAAGGCACGCTGGCCGATGGTCAGATCTACGTCTACGACACTGCGCAGGTAGCGTTCACCAACGTCACGGTGTCAGGCGACATCGCTAGCATCGATGCGGCAGGCGTTGTCACCATCGACAACTTCACCGACACGACGGACGGTTTCGCACCGGCATCCGGTGGAGGCACTGCAAACTTCTTGCGTGCAGATGGGACGTGGGCCGTGCCACCGGGAACAGGCGGAGGTGGCGCACCAACAGATGCGCAGTATGTTGTTCTTGCGCTCGATGCCACGTTGACCGATGAGCGTGTGCTGGTAGCAGGCGCAGGCCTCGCGCTCACTGACGGTGGCCCCAACGGTAATGTCGATCTCGACATCGGCGCAGGCACCGGCATCACAGTCAATGCGAATGACGTGCAGCTGGATCTCGCCAGCGACCGGAATACAGATCACTCAGCGGTGGTCTTGACCGCAGGCGCTGGTCTCATAGGCGGAGGTGACATCACCGCATCACGCACGTTCGATGTCGCTGCTAATGCCGACGGCTCGATAGTGGTGAATGCAAATGACATTCAAGTCGGGGTGCTCGCTAGTGACGCTCAGCACGGTAATCGTGGTGGTGGGGGTTTGCATGCTACTGCTGTTGCTTCTGGTGCTGCAGGTTTTATCTCCGGAGCTGACCAGCAAAAACTAGATGACCTGATCACCAACGCTGTACCTGAGACTCGCACGCTCACTGCAGGTGCCGGTCTGACCGGAGGAGGCGACCTCAGCGCTGACAGGACGTTCGATGTCGGTGCTGGCAATGGCATCACGGTCAATGCAGACGACATCGAGATCGACACCACGTTCCTCGACGGCCTGTACGTCACACTGGGCGCACCTGACCAGACGATCACAAGCCAGAAGACGTTCGATCAGGCGATCCTCATCGACGACATCGAGGAGCGCACTGCGCAGGCTGGCATCACGTTCACAGCCAGCAATGTCTACGGCACAGGCACAGCGATCTGGACAGGCGAGCACTTCAGCATCGGCACGCCACGTTCGGCTGACCGACTGATCGTGGGCTACGACGACACGGGTGACGACACGACGACCAATGCATTCGTCATCAATCGCACCGGCCTATCAGGCTTCATCTTCCTGATGTCGAATGCGCCGAACCCGCAGGTCATCGTCGGTGACAACAGCGACACCGGCACCTTCTTCGTCGATGGCAACGGCAACAAGGATATCTTGTTCCAAGCCCTCGACACTGGTCCGGGCGTTGCAGCTGACAAGCGCACTGGCTTCGGTGTCGGCGGCATCTACATGCAGGCTCCGGGCGGCGGACAGATCAACATCAACGCGCCGAACATCGGTGGCGGGGGTGGCACGTACCAGCTGACACTGCCTGCAGACGACGGACTGGCAGGACAGTTTCTGCAGACCGACGGTGCTGGCGTCACCTCATGGCAGACGATTGCCGGTGGTGGCAACGTCACAGGTCCGGGCAGCTCGACTGACGAACAGGTCGTACGCTTCGATGGCGCAACCGGCACGCTGATCCAAGGCGAGGTCGCAGGCACCTTCACGTACGACGACACAGGCGTGGTCACGATCAGCGCAGCGGTGGCTGGTCACGTCGTCATGATTCAGAACACGCAGGCCTCCGGTGAGCTGATCGTGACCACGCCTGAGTCGTCGTACGTGAAGGTGCCTGCGACCTCGCCTTGGATCAGCGTGCCGGTTGCGCCATCGAAGCGTAC
>JAAUYM010171659.1_pt1 | contig 16963 bp, 20 predicted proteins | sample 7278001 | NCBI WGS metagenome assembly JAAUYM01 (sample SAMN14350224, study PRJNA611818) | marine sediment metagenome | isolation source: surface marine sediment (1.8m) | place: French Polynesia: Moorea | collected 2018-08
ATCCACCAGCAATATTATAAGTTATTAGTGGAGGCCACAAAATGATCAATCATGCCACTACCTCTATAGGGGATGGGGAGGTAGGATAAGGCTGGCGTGTTTTTTCCCAAAAAAAGTTCCGTCGGGAGAGCATAATAATTTAAGTAATAATATTGCTATAGTATAATGATGTGTTTTGTTGCTACGTTATCTTGCATCATGTTGGAATCAGATAGAGATCACTGTAGTGAACTCTGCATCCTTTGTTTTACTACCCTATGCAGTCTGGTGTACTGGAGGCCAGGAGCCAAGGTCGGGTGGCTCAACTTCACCAGAGCGTTCACCGCGGAGTTCTGGCTGGTCTTTCTGGCCAACACTGTCTGCCTTGCCGGATGCATCCAGATCGTCCTGGCTGCACAATCCGGACGACGAGAGGCCAAGGGACAGGGAGTGGGAGGATGGACCATGGCACTCAAGTTCGTCCTGGCTTGCACTTTGAACAGGTAAAGCAACGTACTTGTACATCTGTTAATGAACAAAAAAAAAAACTGTTTGAAATTAATCGGTGTTTGACAAAATATTTGGTACAGTTTTAAAATTGGAGGGTATGCCTTATAATCAGAGCTGCTATGAAAATGCCATCGTTCTTTCTTCTTTTTTTAACACAGGGAGCTGGACCAAGAGGTGGCAAGGACGACGAGCCGCGCGAGCGTCCGCCTCCTGCTGCTGACGGTGCTCCTCACGGGGTCCACCATCTTCGCCGTGTACAATGCCGTCCTCGTCTCATTCTTTGCCACGGACATCGACAACTTTCCTTACACGAAGCGTAAGCAGCATGCTTTATTGCTTTGGCAACTCTTCATCTTAAAAGCTCTTGCAAAGTCAACTTTCGATACAGTGACATTCAATAGGAGTGAAAACTGTCAGTGTGTTGAAAATTACTCTGTGAACTGATTTTTTTTAACCACTCAATGTGATAATGAAACTTTCGGTGAAGTATTTTTATTTTTTGACGTCCAATTTCACCATTAAAAGTTGACTGTATGAAAGAGACTCTCCTCGATTTTCTTCCCTCCCTCTCCCTGTTAGTTGATGACATTACTGATTCGAACCTGAAGCTTCTGGTTCCTATGGGAACTTTCGTGGAGGTACGTACGGTAGCTGTGGTTTCAGAAAAAAAAAACCCGTCAAGTCTTACAGTTGGCCTGATTGATGCCCCCAAGGAGATCATGAAGACCAATAGAGGCGACATCGGCCGTCTCTACCGCAAGAAGAAAGAGGAAAATAAGCTAAGGCAAGACTTTTTTTTTGAGGCACACACTGTAGTTGTAGCTCATATCTGCATCATTGCCAGAGAGACGACTTGGTTCATGACGATGGAGGAGCGCGTCGTCCTGCTCAGGGACGAAGGGTACGTGGACATCCTCGGCCTGGTCTCGCTCAACAAGTTCATGGACTTGGCCTGCAGCATCGCCGACATCCAGTTCCTCAGGAGCCAGTCCGGATTTGCCCTGCCCAAAGGTCGGTCAGTTTGTAGCGGGTGTCGAAAGGCCAATGTTTGACCATCACGAAAAGAAACCAACTCGAAAAAGGTGGAAATTTCTGTGTGTACATGCAGACTCCCCATTCACTCCACTCTTCAACCACCACCTCCACAAGATGGAAGAGACAGGGATAATGGACAGAATCCAGCGCGTCTTCGCATCAAAGACGGTGTAGTATATCTATATGTCTAGTAGTGTACAATACGTACTAAATCTAAAGTACAGGTAGAGAAAGTAGAAATACATTCTGGCTAATTTCAAAGCCATTTTCTCACTTTCTCCCTCTCTTCACCAGGGTTGCCAGCTGTCTGAAAAGCTGAAACAGCCCAACCAAACCTAAAAATAGCCCAAGTTTCAAAATAACCACAACAATAACTTTAAAAACGAGTTGTTCATGCACTTTGCAATTATTTTACTTACTATAATTCCACAAGATGTAGCCATTACTATACGTACCGTATGTAATATTTGTATTTTATAGCCAAATAGCTATGTATAATGGCCCACCTGGGCACCCTGCTCGTCCTCCTTGATAGGTCCGTCCGGTAAGCGCAGACTGCACCTCCGAGGTGGGTCTCCGCGACCACGGGCTGGGCTACAAGTCGGTCATGCTTTGCTTCGCCGTGGCGGCCGCGGGGGCGGGCGCGGCCGTGGCGACCCTCGCCGTGGAGAAGACGGTCGCCGCGCAGAGGTCGAGGAAGACGAAGAAGAAGTGACAGTCGTTACGGCTATTGCTTAAAAAAATCGAATATGCCATGTACGTACCATGCACCCTACATACAAAGCGGAACAATGACAAGCGGATCAAATGTTTAAGTGGATTATATTTAGTTAGGTGTCTTTATGCATCGATAAGTAAATAATATGCTTAAGTGGATCGATTTCCCAAATTCCAAAGTGATCCACCTTACCGCGTTCTACTACTACTGTACTATTATAGTAAGGAATGCTATGGTGAGTACTAGTATGAATCAACCGACAAAGAAACAATTTTTTCAGTGCTATATACCATTGTACTACATTGTGGTCTACACGCAGCTTAAACCAATTGTCCCAGAAAGAAAAAGTGCCCAAGGGAGCTATCGGCAGCGAAGCAGTAGTGCTGGTAGGTACAAGAAACTTCCAGTGACACCTCATCCTCTGAAGCAAGAGGCATCACAAAGGTCTGGCTACAGCCTCGATAATTGTGTCCGCCATCGTTGTGCCAAAACTGAAAGATGGTGTTGTCATTCTTCTTTGCGTACATACGTACGTTGTTATACTGACATATGCCGCTGTACTGAAACCGGTACGTCCCACTGGCAGGTGCCGTGAAAGTCCCCCTTGCGAGGTCGAAGGCGCGGTGGCCACCGGTCCCCAGCTCGTACAGGAGCGAGGTGTAAGGTCTGACAGGGCCGTCAGTGATCCCTCCCTCTAGCAGCACGCCGAACGACGCCTTCTCCTCCTCCCTGGACAGGGGCAGGACCAGAGTCTCGATGGCCCAGTCCGTCGTCTCCTTGGACATGTCGCAGCTGTAGACGCCCAAGTCGGGCTCGCTCCTGCTGCTGCTGCTGGGGTTGTCGTTGTCTTTCTGCAGCAGGTACAGGCCCGACCTACCGACACCTTCTCTCCTGTCAAAACCCACGCTTATGATGTGTTTGGTGTGCAGTGAAGTGGATCATCTCATACTTGAGGGAAGAGCACGACTTTCCCTCGTCTCCAAAGACTTTCCGTCCAGTACACCTCAGTCTTCCGAACCTTGTAAGGTGAATGAACTTCGTCTGCGCACTGTCCAGTCAGACTAGACCTTTCTCCATGCCAACTTACCTGAACTTGGCTTTACTCGTTGGATCCAAAAATCCGTATTGGAAGCCAGTGATGGGAAGGGCGCTCATGTTGGATATGACTCCGAAATCCCTCATCCAGTCGCTGTGGCAGATAAATGAATCATACCCTTAAGTGAAACAATTTGCTAGTGTTTCACTTGTATCCGTGTTCTACTGGGTACTACGTATCTTAATTGCTTCACGACGCCGTCTTACTTGGCCCCCACAAGCACGTCGCAGTTGCACCTCTCCTTCGTGGGGGAGAACTTGCAGGTGTCGTCTGCGGAGCACCCGCACATCTGCTGGCCGTGGTTGGAGCCGTGGAGGTACGTCTGTTGCTCCCCGGACCCGTCCAGCCAGTACCCGTACCCTTTCAGAGGAGCGTGCAGGCAGTCAAACTAGAAAACAAGAACAGATGCTATAGCTACTGTTAGTTACAACAGTACTCCAAAAAAAAGTTACAAACTTTGTCTCAAGAAGAAGGCAAACAACAATAACTCTCAACAATAACATGCACATTACTATGTAAAGCAGGCAGGCACCAATCCCACCCCCTGCACGCACCTCCATGTGTTGCTCGCAGTGCTCTGACAGGGCGATGAGACTCCGGATCTGCGGGGTCGTGGCGTCCCTGTAGGTGACCGCGTGGTGGAAGCAGTCCTTGGACGTGCAGCTCCGGACGTCGACGAAGGACTCGGAATCGTGTTGCACTTCTGTCACCGCTGTATTCGACACAAAATGAAATGTCGTAAGTAGTAGTACGGTACAATGTATTTTTATGCCTTTTAGGCCTGCTGCCTACCTTCAGCCGCTTCGAGGTCACAGTAGACCTTGATGGGATGCTCTCCCATGGCGAAGCCGTCGGGATCGATCTCATAGACACCGGAAGACGTCAGCCCGAACTTGGTCACCTCGGAGCAGCTCTTCGGCACTGAATGCAACGTTGCGTGGAGGAACCCAACAACAGCAAAATCGACATTACACTGTACTAAACTTACGCTTATCACCAAAGACGGAGTTGATCCTCAGCTCCATGACGGTGCCGTTGAGTCGTCGAAGGTCCTGCTGCAGTCTCGACACCTCATCCTCGGCAGCATGAGACTTGTTAGCGGGTGGGGAGGTCGACGCATCTCTCCCCAACAGACTGGCCAGCTTATCTTCCACAGCCTTCTTGCACACTTCCACCGTCGTCTCCGGGACCGACGTTGCCACTGCGGCGGTCAGGTTTTCGAGTGCAGCGAGCTTGTCCAAGGCGTCGTCCATGCTCTTCTTGGCCGCCACAAACTCGTCCCACTTCACAAAGCCGGTGGTGTCACCCACTAAGGGAGCGACGCCTTCGGCCAGAGCTTCCTGGCTCCTCTCCACCTCATCCACTCTGGTCCTGAGGGAGTCAACCTCGAGGAAGAGAAGACTGGAGTTGCTCTTCGGCTTGTTGGAGGCGGAAGAGGAGGAGGAGGAAAAAGAAGTACTAGACATTTGATCAAGCTTGGCGGCAAGGGCGATGATCCTGGCATCAACTAACCCCTTCTGCCTCCCAAGGTCCGCCTTCAGCTTCACTAGCTTGGCGTTCGCCTCCTCCAGCTCAGTCGCAAATTCGCTTTTGGAGGATGCCATCTTCTCTTCCAGCCAACCAACTTCTGCCTTCCTCCTCTCCTCTCCGGACTCCACCCTTGCCTTCAGGTTGGTCAATTGCTTCGAAACTGATTGGAGGACCAGACTGTGGTCCGTCTTCCTGAAAGCTCCAGTGTCGACTCTGGCGCTGGCAACAGCCGCGGCGTCTTCCACCTCCGAGAGCCTCTGGTGGACGGCCGACAACTCTTCGTAGACCTTCCACAGCTTTCTCTCCCCGACGTGGTAGGTCACGAAGCAGCTGACACCGATCGCGACCAACAGCCCCAACGCGTAGGCTACCCTCAACCTGGGGAAAATGCCATAAAAATTAGTTACAAATGCTGATGATGTTTTTAGGGGGGGAAAGTTGACTACAGTACTTTAAAAATTTCAAAGCAAACTATACCACGCATCTCTTACACCGGCACTCGCTGAAAACGTACCTGTTCTTTAGCTTGCTGGCCTGCTGCTCCCTTTGGAACCTGAGCAGGGGGTCCTCATAGTTGAGCCTGGAGAAGGCGGAGGCGGTGGTCACGCTCTCCGCCGCCAGGCTGATCCGGTCCGGGTCCGGGTGGCCGAAAAGCGGGGCCACCTCGCCAGGCAGACCCGAGGACGGAGGAAGGGGAACCGACATCTTAGTCCTACCGTACTACCATAGATGGCTTGCATGTGTTTTTATATATGCCCTCTAAAGTTGTGATAAACGTGGCAGGAAGTGTGGACTAAAATTAGCATTTCAGTTGCTAGTTCTTCTCCGTTATGTAACACCGTAAATCGTATAGTGGATTTCACCCTTTTTGTGCAGGAACGTGAGACACAACGTTACCTACTACGTAGTATAAAAACTGACTCCAAATTGCAGAACACTGTTATGTACTAGAGAAGAAGTGGAGGGTGCCTTAAGATCACGTAGCATATTCTTATGTTGAATGGCAACAGTTACTGATCTGTGTTTGTCTATTTTATATGACGTGGGTTGTACCAATAACGCATTTACCACACCAAAAAAAAAAAAAAAAAACCATGAGAAAATCCGTAGGATGGTATCAAAAATGTTCACCGATGTCCTCCTCAATCCTCTTGGGCAAATACCGGTAGTAGCAAATAGACAACAAACACTCACAGTATCCTGGCATGAGTTTGACCTCTAATACAGTACTTTCTTAAGTATGTAAAGTTATGAAATTTATCTGTTGTACCGTAACGCACAGGACGACGGGTAATCGGGAGTGAGTCCCTGACTCGTTTTCGAGCAATTATCTCGATGTGCCTCCACAAAGTACATATCGATTAGTTTCTCCCTCGACTTCTTTCTTTTTTCTGAAAGGAGCAATTGCCCCATTCTCAGCATGTCGTTGGCCCTGACCTCACTCCCGCATATTGTACTAGAAGCCTTACGTGGTTAAACGTGAAATGCAGTCGACGTTTTACTATTTTTTACCTGCTTACTGGTGCAAAAAATTAGTGTACGCGTATTAGCATATTTTACTAGTGTACGGTACCATGACAGGAGTTGCTAAAAAAATCAAATGTCGATGTAGTGTTATAGTTGATAGTACGTACGTACGCTAGAGAGAAAGAGAGAAAGGAGTGAGCTGTATTGTCTGTGCTTGAGAGGAGAGGAAATAAAGTAGTCTGCTCCGAATCGGCCTAGGAGTAGTAACTCAAGAGTCGAATATACACTAAGATTAGTGAGAGGCACAACAAAACTATTCTGCCCGCCCGTAAAAAAAATATCCCACAAAGTTTGGCAAACACCCTGTAACAGGTGGACTCATTTGGGCGAGTCTAGTACGTAGTAAATAGGTACGCATTCACCAAGTAGTACCTACTAGTACAGTACAAAGAAAGAGATTAAACAAAGGGCCAAAGTGACAGCAACTTTTTCTCCTCCTTTCTCTCTTGTACATAGTGTATATACCCGACAGGATTTTTTTGTAAGAATCACACCAAGCCAATTCTCCTGCCAGTACCCAAAAGGGTGTCTGATTCTTAAAATTTGTAACCCTCCTTGACTGAACTTAAATGATGATGTACGTACAAGGTTCTTAAGAGGCTATTGAAAATTAGGAAATACATCTTGACATACCAGGTAATTCTACCAGGTGTGATACCAGGTGTGACAATATTAAAAATCAGTGGTCAGATCCCACAAAAAATATACACAGATTAGTAGAAACCATTATGCTCCCAGGAAAAAGTGGGATTTGCCACTGATACAATTTGGAATGCGCGCATGATTCATCGATTGGCCCCAAAAAATCTTGTCGGGTATAGTTCATTACTACTTTCGGCGTCTCCGATCCTGTAAAGGACGCCTCTGCTCATTTGTCCACCGACCACTGAGGGAATCATCAATCGGCCATGAAGCCGCTGCCGTCCCCGGCGTGGGCGGGCAGGGAGGAGGGCAAGAACGGGAAGAAGAAGACCAGGAAGACCAGGAAGGGTAAGAAAAAGAAGAGCAAGAAGTGGAAGAGGAAGTTCAACTGCTGCCAGTCGTACGCCAGTGCCTTTCAGGTGGGCAGAACACACCTTCTAGTAAAGGGTGGGATGTACTACCATGTACATGTACTGTAGTACTGTACTATGTACATAAGTTTATTAACATACGGTACTTACAAGAGTACATCGTACGTAGAGGTGACAGCACATGTAATAAAATAAAATAAAAAAACCCACAACAATGACCTGGAAATCAGGCCAAGGTTATCGGCACCATCGAGCGAGGCTTTCAGCGCTACGGGGAGTTTGTGGGCAAGAGGTACCTCGTCATCATCGTCGCCGCCGTCCTCCTCGCCGTTGTCTGCGGCGCCGTCGTACCCGTCCTCTACAAGGAGAAGACCGAGGATCTAGAACTCTGGTACTAAAGTCGAACAGGAGGATTCCTAAATGACAATTGATTGAGTTGGACGTTTGTTCATTATTAGGCTTCCCACGGATTCCGACTTCTCCGTGCGCAGCCGGTTCCTGGCCAGGACGTTCGAGAGCAACGCGAGGCACAACTTTGTCCTGGTCGTGGCGGAAGACGGAAACGTCCTCTCTGCCAGGAACATCAGGTACGGTGTTTTCCAGCAGTACTGTAGTACTAGTACTGTAGTAGTGCGCTGTGACCCTTGAGCGACCCGCTGAAAAGGGCTTTGTGACCCATTTTTGGTTCGCGACCCGGAGGTTGAGAACCCCTGCTGTGCGTTGACATCCCGAGAAAGTTTATCGCGTAACGCTTTACGATGGCGTATCAGGTACGAGTACACGGCGAATTTTTCTGACCCCCAGGGCCATAAGCAGGCTGAGGGAAGACCTGTCGGACATCGAGACGGCCGGGGGCGCCACCTGGCACGACAGGTGCAAGCTGCAGGCCAGGTCGGTGGGGGTGCCGGGGGACGCGGTCTTCCCCGACGACGTCTGCACCAACGCGACCGCGGAGGCGGAGGCGGCGGCGGAGATGGTCTGCACGGAGAGCCACCTGCTGGAACTTTGGTAAGAATTATTCTTAGTAGGCGGAAGTTGTTGTGCAATCTGTATAATAAACTACTGGTAGGGCTGAGAACGGCAAGTTTGACAACATCTCAGTTGACCTCTCCGCCATGACGGATCAGGTAAGAAAACACGCACACGCACACACACACAAAAAAGGAAATTAATTTCTTTTAACTGGCGCTTGCATGACCGCGCAGGACATTCTGGACAGCATCAACGTGGATGTCCCTACAAGCGGCCTGACCGGGAGGAAACTCCAGGTCAGCAGCTTTCTGGGCATGGCCGAGCACGACGGTGGTGGAAACATCGTCTCGGCGAAGGCGATGCTCCTCACCTTCGTGGAGGAGTCACACGACGACGGCACCAAGGAGATGAAAAAGACTCTCCAGTTTGAAGAGAGCTTTATCAAGTAACTCACTGAAAAAAAAAGTAAATTAGTAAATTGAACTGTCGTGTCTTATGAATTTGGCAAATTAAGAGACAGGGAATTCAGGGAAAAAAGTCTTGCGTCATAATTTCCCTTATTTCTGTCCTAAGGTGCGTAAATGAGTACAAGTTTGGTGACAGCGGTTTGAAGGCCTTTCCCAACGCGGCCAGGAGTGACGAAGACATCATCAACGAGGCACAGAACGACAAGGATCTCCTCATTATTGGGTATCTCCTCGTCCTCGTTTACATCATGATCATGCTGGGAAGATTCAACTTGGCTCAGCAGAGGATACTCCTCTCTCTGGTTGGCCTTCTGTCAGTGGGCCTGGGAATAATAACCTCCTATGGTATCTGCTCGCTCTTTGGAATATGGGGCTCTAGCATGAATCTTGTCATACCTTTCATGTTGCTTGGGATTGGAATTGATGACATGTTTGTCATTGTTCAGGTGAAAGCGATTAACTGTGCAGATTTATTTTGAAAAAAGTTTACATATGCATATTTGTTTTCGCAGAACTTTGACACTTTGGAGGAGATACACGGCTCAAAGCCTCTCCATGAGAAAATGGGCTTGACTATGAAGCATGCTGGTGTAGCTGTCACCATTACCACTGTCACCGACCTGATGGCCTTCACCATTGGGGCCACCACAATCCTGCCGGCTCTCAGACATTTCTGTGTCTATGCCGCCTTTGGCATCCTCTTTGTCTTCCTGTACATCATCACCTTCTTCTTTAGCTGCTTCGTCCTGGACGAAATGCGAAGCGAGGCCCTGAGGGATGCCTGCATCTGCTGCTGGAAGAAGTCGGACTGGAACACCCAGTCGCTACTGTCAAGTGCATTTGGACGTTACGCCAAACTCTTGCTCACTCTGCCAGGCCAAATAGTCAGCCTTATCTTGACCACCGTACTTCTGGGGATTTCCATATGGGGTGTTACACAGTTGGAGCCTGAATTTGACCCCACCATCTTTATCACACCGGGAACTTATCTGAGAGACTTCCTAGAGTACAAAGACCACTATTTTCCTTCTGATGGCATGGTTGGTTCTGTCTACATTATTGACATTGAGGTATGCAAATTATTTTAGCTCAACATAGTAATGCAGAAATTAAAAATTTTGATTTCTGCATACCCTGCGTAGCAACCGTATGGTAAAGTACTGGTACAAAGGTAAGATAAAACATTATAGATAAAAAAATATCTTATGATTCTGTGGCAGGATGTTTATAAGAAGATGAACATTGTGAAGGAGCTTAGGCAAGATCTGGGGTCCATGGATATGTTGGCTCATGGGAGTGGACGTGGAGGTTTTGAAGATGCCTTTGAGTCCTTCATTGACAACAAAATAGGGGAGGACAAAAAATATCCAGAAACAGCACTAGAAAAGACAGTGTTTCATGCATACTTGGCAGAATTTATATTTACCTATGGAAGACCATTCATGCCTGCAGTCAAGTTTAAAGAACAGTTGGCTTGTTCAGCTGAGGCATCAGAGATTTCTATTATGTCTTTGCCGTACAAACATAAAGTGTGAGTTACTTATTTTCTTAGTTACCTCAACAAATATTTAATGGTCTTCCGTCTGTAACAAAATTCTAACCTAATTTCCTTTTAGGTATGAGACATCAGGTGAACACATAGAAAGAATGAATGACATGCATTCCTTTGCTGATAAATATCAGAAGAAGTTAAATGGTGGATCATCTGCAAAAGTGTTTGCCATGTCCAACCAGTATTTTGAACATCTTGCAACAGATATTTTGACTACCGAATTAGTCAGAAACATTCTCCTGGCTCTGCTCTGTGTATTTCTTGCCACATTGTTTCTTATTGCCAACCTCTTTGCCAGTGTCATTGTGGTGTTCAGTGTTATCTTGGTCCTGATTGACCTGAGTGGTTTTATGTTCTTCTGGGGTCTGAACCTTGATATCCTCATCTGCATTCTCATCATTATTGCCCTAGGTCTTTCTATTGATTATAGCGCTCACATTGCCCATGCCTTTATGGTGGCAACTGGAACACGAAAGGAACGTGTGTACATTGCTCTGGTTGACCTCGGCCCTGCAGTGCTAAACGGCGGCTTCTCCACGTTCTTAGCCTTTGCTGTGCTAATGTTTACGAGGTCAATCTTTTTTCTGGCCTTTTTCAAGGTGTTTTTCCTGGTCGTCTTCTTCGGCCTCTTCCACGGCCTCGTGTTCCTCCCGGTGGTCCTCAGCTTCATAGGACCACCCAGCTCCACCCCTGGTGACAGCATGAAACTGGATTCGGTCATCACAGAACCAGCAACGACGACTGCGCCAGGACAGATTACCCGGGTCAAGCCCGCCCGCCGCCCCTCCACCATCAGGGCAAAGTCTGCGTTTTCAGTCTCGCGCCTGCAGGAAAAGTAGGAGTGCATGTCGGATAGGAAGAAAAGCCTATTTATTGGAAAAGACAATGACTTGACTGCCGTATCGACTTTCCAACGTAACAAAACGGACAATATGAGAACTGCCTTTTTCTCAAATTTCCAAACTCCTCTTAACAGCTGCTGCCACTTTTGATCTACCTATCTCCTATGTCCTATTATGGAGTGTTATACTATGTACGTACGTACTATGTAGTATGTACTCGTATGTACTAAGGTACTAAACTTTAGTATCTGCCGCCACATGTTTATTTCATTTTCGTTACGTACCTAATGTCAACTGCAAAACACATGAATATTGACAGGTAATAATGCCATTCGGATCACATCATCATCGAAAATAAAAATCATCTTGGAGGAAAGCTCTCTGTCCGACCTACTAGTATGTTATGTATTAAGTCAGCAATGGCCTGCCTTCGACGTAGATTGGTTTTTTTTTTTTTCGCTTTGTGGTTTTTTAACCCCTCAAGTCGATATGTCCCTCTCCTTCTTGTGTTCAAGGCCAAGACTCTTGCCTAGCGTGCATTATACGGTATATAGAGTTGTGACTAATTCTTTTCTGTCGCAGCCCTTTTCTTCACGAGACACGTCATTACTCTACAGTAGATATGTGTCCCTGTTGGTCTAGCATTGGCAAGACAAACTACTACTACGTAGTACGTTACGTATCTAGGTATAGTTACGCAATTACTAAGGACCTGACATGACATAACACATGACAGCAATTTATCAGGGTTTTTTGCAGATCTGGCTTCCAGACTGGACTCTTTGTTTGCCTTGCCGATCAATGGAAAGAAGCTTTCTGCTTGGAAATTAAGATTGTTCCAGAAGTCGCGTTCACGCCTTTCCCGTCTGCTAGAAAGCTGTTCGTCCTCCTTAATGGTAGAACTAAAAAAAAGTGGTTCCTGAATATTTCAGAGAAAAATCGAATCAGGAGATATTTTGGTCCGTAGGCAGTAGTAGGCGGATATTGCATTCCCGCTACTGCATCTCCAGCGAAAAGGTCTACGTATCTGCTGACTACCTCAGAGAAGACCACGGACTCTCCTAGTACAAGCAAAAGCAATTGTAGGTATAATTAGTTTTAAGAAACCCCCTTTTATCAGGTACTGAAAACATTAATAATTCAGCAGTGTCTGCGAGCCGAGCAGTAAAGGAGCCTTAGTTCAGGCTCATCGCACGCAGTGACGCACGCAGCTTGAAAGCTCCTCCTCCTCTCGTCCCCGCCCGGCACTTCGGCACCCCCTTTCCCCCATTGTGGGCAATTTTTGTTGGGTGAGTGTGGGGCGACCACCGTGGAGAAAGCACCCCCCCCCTCCTCCACACACAGACAGAGGACTGCTACCTCCCTGCCCAACCTTGGAGACGAATCTTCTGAGCTACGGGACTTTCGACTGTTTCCAGGCAGTCCTACTAGATTACATAGTACAAGGACGCCACCGCCAAAACTACCGTTTGCTGCTACGGTACTGCACCCGCTTCACCGACTGCCATGGAGGTCCATTCGGAGGCCGACGACGGCAAGAAGAAGAAGCAGAACTGCTGCCAGTCCTGCACCAGCGCCTTCCAGGTGAGGCACCTTTGAGAAAGGAGCTTCGTATGTTACTACTATAGTAGGTACAGGCGAACCCACTTAAGTGAAATTTTTCTTTGGACTCCTACTACACATCCGAAAAGCATTATGGAACAATTTAATCACTTGTTTGTCTAAAAAAAAAGCTGTGGGATTCCTAATTACTCGATTCCCGCTTAAGTGGTTTTGACTGTACCTGTACTATATTAAGCAAAGCACTGGTAGAGTAAAGAATGTCCTTATCCTCTTTTCCCAGGCTAAGGTGATCGGGACCATAGAGCGCATGTTCCAGCGCTACGGCGAGTTCGTGGGTCGCCGCTGGTACATCGTCACCCTCGTCTCCTTCGTCTTCGCCCTAGCCTGCGGCGCCGCCGTGTCCACCATGTACGAGGAGAAGAGCGACGGGTTCGACCTCTGGTGCGGAAATGTTGCCAAAAATTACTTGCTCATAAATTCGCGGTCCCCCAAATCTCAACAGGAGAAATTATGATGTTGAATTTCCTTTCAGTATAAACTTTTCTGCGTGCTTGTTCATAATCAGTGAACACCGACCTTGCCCCCCAAAAAATTCAGGCTACCCTCTGGTTCCGACTTCAAGAAGCACAACGAGTTCCTGACGGAGACCTTTGCGGACAGCGACGTGAGGTACAACTCTATCCTGGTCGTGGCGGAGGAGGGGAGCGTCCTCTCCGCCGACAACGTCAGGGCCGTCAACAAGCTGAGGGAGGACGTGGTCGACCTCAACAGCGGCGGCGCCACCTGGTCCAACCGGTGCGAGCTGCAGAGCCGCGCGACGGCGCAGGTGGCCGGGGTAGACGCCGGCGCCGACTTCCCGGAGGACGTCTGCCCGGCCATCGAGGCCATGGAAGATGAGGACGCAGACGCAGAGAAGGTCTGCAGCGAGAGCCACCTGCTGGAGATATGGTAATTTACTTGTACAACAGTACTGTAACTACATGAGGCAACTGTGGTCCTTCAACCCTTAAATTGAACAAATAGGCCGCACATAAAGCTGTACGTACTGAGCAGTACCTACTGTGGCTTTTGAGGGGAAGACTAAACATTACAGTCAAGCAATCCTGGGTGCTCTACCTGGTCAATAGATAGAGCATTCTCCCAGCTCTGACTGGCATAGACAATTATCTATTTGCTTGCAATGCACATTACTCTAAATACTGTACGTACTGCTATTATAAATTATCTTTTATTGAATGGTAGGGCGGAAGATGGCAGCTTTGACGGTACAGAAGATGCTCTCTCCACCTTGACGGACCAGGTCTGTACATGATATCGTCATTTGCAACTATACCGTACAGTACGTACGTACATAGTACTACATACAGTATGCACCTTACTATCGTACGCGCGATCCACCCAGAACATTCTTGATGACATCAACACTGAAGGCCTCACCAGCGGTCTTACTGGCAGGGAGATGCACATCAGTGGCTTCCTGGGCACGGTTGAGACGGACGACGATGGCAAGATTATCTCGGCCAAGGCCATGCTGCTCACCTTTGTGGAGGAGGGACACGAGGACGACAATGATGAGCTGGACATGACTCTGGACTTTGAAGAAAAACTCATTAAGTATGAGCCTTATCACATTTTTTTGGTTGTGGTAAAGATGCTTATGCACCTTCTTCCAGTTTGGTCAAGGATTATGAGTTTGATGTTGACGGCTTAAAGGTATACCCCAATGCTGCAAGAAGTAGCGAGGATATTATCGGCGCAGCAGCGGAGAGTGACCAGAACCTCTTCTTTGTTGGCTATGTGCTTGTCCTCATCTATGTCATGGTTATGCTTGGTCGATTCAACACGGTGCAGCATAGAATCTTCTTGTCCCTTGCTGGCATTATTTCTGTGGGTCTTGGCATTATAACCTGCTATGGGGTCTGTTCTCTCTTTGGCATCTGGGGCTCAAACATGAACCTCATTATGCCTTTTATGCTGCTTGGAATTGGCATTGATGACATGTTTGTTATTGTGCAGGTGGGGCACTTACTATAACCATAAATCAAACCTTTGTGCATATGTTTTTAAAATGTAGTACTAGTAGAAAATACGAATACTATTTACTCCTTTCTTGCTTGCAGAACTTTGACACCTTGGAAGAGAAGCACAGAATAAAGCCCCTTCATGAAAGGGTAGGTCTGTCCATGAAACATGCAGGTGTTGCAGTCACCATCACTACCGTCACTGACCTCATGGCATTTGGACTTGGTGCCACAACTGTCCTACCTGCTCTCAGTCACTTCTGCATCTATGCAGCTATGGGTATTTTCTTTGTGTTCTTCTATATGATTACATTCTTCTTTGGTTGGTTTGTGCTTGATCAGGTAAAATTAGACAAGTCATAGGTAATGTAGTACAGATGATTGTAAAGCAATGGTTTTCATCAGATGAGAAGTGAAGCACTGAGGGATGCCTGCATTTGCTGCTGGAAAAAGCCCGACTGGAAGCCAAATGAGTGCAGCCAAAAGTCCCTTTTATCAGCAGCATTCAGGGCCTACGCCGACCTGCTCATGAAGATCCCCTGCCGCATTGTTGCTCTGGTCGTGACTGTGATCCTGCTTGGTCTCTCCATTTGGGGAGTCACCCAACTGGAAGCAGAATTTGACCCAAACGTCTTTGTCAATCCTGGAACTTACCTGAGGGACTACCTGGAAAACAAGGACAAGTACTTTCCATCAAACGGGATGGTTGGATCTGTCTACATTGCAGATGTTAAGGTTAATAACAATTAATTTATTGCCAAGAAAGAAAAATGCCTGATTTATTCTGTTCTTCCTGAATTAGGAGGTCTACAAGAAAATGGACATTGCCAAAGAGCTTGGACAAGAGCTACAATCAATGGACATCCTTGCTCCTGAAAGTGGAAAGGGAGGCTTTAATGATGCCTTTGAAGCCTTTGTTGATGCCAAAATTGGAGAGGACCAGAATTACCCAGAAACAGCACTGGAGAAGAGTCCTTTTCATGAAAACTTGGCTGAGTTTATGTTTACCTATGGGAGGCCTTTCGTGCCTGCTGTCAAGTTTAAAGAGGAACTGACCTGCTCAGCTGAGGCCCCTGAGATCCGTGTCATGTCAATCCCTTTCAGACACAATGCGTAAGTCACCTCAGTTACATATTTTGTAACTGAAGTTCACATGCTGTATTATATTTTTTCAGATACAAGGACACTGAAGAACACATAAGCAAGATGAACAAAATGTATGACTTTACTGACAAGTACAAAAAGAAATTTAATGGGGGAGGTTCTGCTGACGTGTTTCCCATGTCCTTTGAGTACTTCAACTACATCACCATGGAAATACTTACTACAGAACTTGTCAGGAACATCTTACTTGCACTGGGTTGTGTTTTTCTAGCCACACTGTTTCTCATTGCCGATATCTTTGCCAGCATCATTGTCGTAGTCAGTGTCATCATGGCCCTCATTGACCTAGGTGGATTCATGTTTTTCTGGGGACTCAACATTGATACTATTGTCTCAATTTTGGTCATCATTGCTCTCGGCTTGTCTGTTGACTACAGTGCCCATGTTGCCCATGCCTTCATGGTGGCCACTGGCACCAGGGAAGAGCGTGTACACAAAGCCCTGGTTGACATTGGACCTGCAGTGCTGAATGGAGGCTTCTCCACATTCTTGGCCTTTGCCATGCTGATGACATCCAAGTCCATCATATTTCTAACCTTCTTCAAGATATTTTTTCTGGTACTTAACATGTTGCAATCTTGCGATTCAGTTTACAACAGCACTGAGTCTCCATGTTGTTGAGTCAATTATATATATGTCTTTATGTCACTCCAGGTGGTCTTCTTCGGTCTCTTCCATGGTTTGGTCTTCCTGCCCGTGGTCCTCAGCTTCATCGGCCCGTCCAGCTCCAGCTTAAACACCGACCCGGCCGCAGTCGCGCCTGTCCCTGAACCGACCTCACCTAGGCAGATCACCAGGGTCAAGAGCGCTCACAGCGTCAGGGCCAAGTCCGCATTCTCCGTCTCCCGCATGGAGGAGGAGGACTAACTTGTCGGCGGCGCTAGCACCGTACTAGACATGACCCACAGTTCAAAAATTATGTCACAACTCTTTTTTTTTCAATTTGGAGCCTTAATATTATAGTTACAAAAATG
>JAAUYM010035422.1_pt1 | contig 16957 bp, 19 predicted proteins | sample 7278001 | NCBI WGS metagenome assembly JAAUYM01 (sample SAMN14350224, study PRJNA611818) | marine sediment metagenome | isolation source: surface marine sediment (1.8m) | place: French Polynesia: Moorea | collected 2018-08
ATCAGGACTTTTATTTCGAGGTGGGTGACACCGTGGTTATCGAGGGGCGTCCCGGGGCATTAATCAATGCTGAAAGGTTTGTGATGGAAGGTTAGAAATGGAGTCCATCCCTGTAAATTCGCCGCCAAGTTGCGATGGACATTCGCCGCTCCTGTGCATCCATGCACCCGCGGCATACTGTATATCCTTTACATTCATCGCTCCGGACTTCCTGTCCTCTCGCGATATACAGTCCATCCATGGACATAAAAAAACCCTGCAAAGCAGGGTTTTTTATTCGGATAACAATTCAGTATCAGGATGCTAGTTCCACTTCTACCGCATGCATACCCTTGGGACCTTTCTCTGCGTTATAGGTTACAGATTGACCCTCGTTTAAGGTTTTGAAGCCGTCTACTTTAATAGACGAATAATGAACGAAAATATCTTCGCCACCTCCCTCTGGTTCGATGAACCCATAACCTTTGGACTCACTAAACCATTTTACTTTGCCACTAATCATACTTAACAACTCCCCTACTTCTTAATGTAATGAAAATATTGCCCAAATAATAATTGTCTAGATCAAGCAATATTAATGAAAGGATAGACGATTCATTAAGCCGCTTCCAGAAAAAAAGCAGCTATTAAAAAGAGGGATCGATAAAGTACTAATTTATTTGATATTGCTTCACTGCATCATTTTTTCTGATGCTGCTGTCTTCCTGACTGGTCACCCTGATCACGGATGAGTCACGATAAAAATCCGGATGCAGCGGACTACGTACCTTGATGGCAGCCCGTTCACCACCAAGGCCATCGTTGTATAAATACACATCGTTTTGATGCACGGCCCTGGAACGAAAAACCATCTGCCCGTCTTCATAAATGTATAGCGCCTTATCATTTGAAGTTAGCTGCGGCTCATGCATTTTCTGCATACAGCCTGCCGCCATGAACAGGATTAGCGCGATGGCCGGGATATCTTTTGCTATATTATTCATAATAAACAATTAGTTACATAGATATTAAAGAATTAGATTTAAATATAATAGATTGCTTATTGAGAAATAACAACTAATTATGAATAAAACACAATACAAAAAGCCCCTTTCGGGGCTTTATCTGGTAATTATAATAGGAAAAAAGCTAGTGTTTACTAGCAGTACAGGCCTAGTCGACGTTTAATTCCTGGCTTAGACGCCAGTTATCGTCTTGTAATTGCAGGTACCATTTACCTGTTGTCAGCGCGGGTAGCTGACCGCGGTATACCTGGCCGCCGGTATGGATTAGGCGCGCCGTTTCATCAAGACCAGCACGGGTTGCATTTAGAAATACGGCTTCAATCGTTTCGGGGTAAGAAAAATTATTGTTAGCAGAGAGCACGATGATGACCTCTTTCAGTGCGGGCTCGAAACTGACATCTGCTGTTAAATCATAACTACTGGCCACCTGGTCACGCTCAAGCGTGCGGTTAATTTCCAGACCTTTCTTGTAATAGTCATCAACAACCAGCCCATCATCGGAAGTGATTGCGAGGTGGATCGTATATATGCCAGCGACAACGGCAAGCATTGGGAAGAAAATTACCATCCAGACATAGTATTCCCTGTGCCAGGGTTTAACCGGATGTTCGTCGTTTGTGTGGCTCATGGTAGTGGTCCAATAAAAGATGCTTTTTGCCTGATAGACATATCTTCCGTGTCTTCAGCAGTTAAGTTAAAGAATACTTCTGTGCGTTGACCGGCAAGGTCGTCTTCGCGCGCTCGCAGTCTTACTGGAAGCTCGACAACGTCACCAGCAGCAACCTTTACAGCTTCCTTGTCCTTCTTGAGAATCAGACCATCGATGCCGTCTGCAGTTACGACAAATTGATGGGCGACGCTGTCCTTATTGATCAATTTCAACGTGTAGATATTCTCAATATAACCCTGGGTTTCACGGAATAACTGGTTTCTGTCACGAATAATATTCAGGTCGATGACTGATCGGGTCAGCATTGTGAACAGAAAAACAGCACTCAGTATTGTGAGGATGCAAAAGTAGATGACAATACGTGGTCTGATGATTCGACTCTTCTTTCCTTCCATCGCATTTTGCGTTGTATAGCGTATCAGGCCTTTCGGATAATTCATTTTCTCCATGACCTGATCGCAAACGTCAACACAGGCAGAACAGCCAATACACTCGTATTGCAAGCCATCACGTATATCTATGCCGGTAGGACAGACCTGCACGCACATCGTGCAGTTGATGCAGTCACCTAGCCCTTCCTTGGCAGAATCAGATCGACGCGAGCCCCTTGGTTCGCCGCGCTTTTCATCATAGGAAATGATCAGTGTTTCGTCATCGAACATGGCGCTCTGGAAACGGGCATAGGGACACATGTATTTACATACCTGTTCACGCATCCAACCAGCATTGACATAAGTTGCCATGGTAAAGAAGAAAATCCAGAACACTTCCCAGCCGTGTGCTTCAAACGCAACCAATTCACGAATCAGTTCCTTGGCCGGACTGAAATAGGCGACGAATGTAAATGCTGTCACAAAGGCAATCAGTAACCAGATGAAATGCTTACTTACCTTTAGAAATATCTTCTTACCTGACAACGAGCTTTTATCAAGCTTGCGTTGCTGGTTCGGTGTTCCCTCGAGTTTACGTTCAACCCAGAAATAAACTTCAGTCCAAACTGTTTGCGGACAGGCATAACCACACCAGAGTCGGCCAGCCAGCGCCGTAAAAAAGAATAAACTAAAGGCCAGGATAATCAGGATAAATGCCAGAAAAAGGAAATCCTGTGGCCAGAAGGTCAGGCTGTAGACATGAAATTTTCTGGCAGGTAAATCAAACAAGACAATTTGTTCACCTTTTAAATCGATCCACGGCTGCACGAAATAAAGCGCAAGCATGGCCATTGCAGCTGAAGAGCGCAGCCGAGCAAAAATACCATGCACTTCACGCGGGTAGATCTTTTCACGTTTCTCGTAAAGAAGTTCGGATTCTTTCTGCGCGGCTGTTGCCGCGCTGGAAACTGATGGGTCCTGCATACTCATACCAACGCGTTACTACTATAAATCGTTATCTGTTGCCGGTGACTTATCATCTTTAGTCGGATACAAGAAGAATACTGACAATAGACTGGAAGACGACGTTAATAACCAGAACAAAAAGAAACCAATTGAATAGGCCGCGGTACGGCTAGCTTGTGGAAAATCAACACACGGTTCCAACTGCAGCGGGTCTATGGCCGAGAAAAACACACCAGTAGCCACGCCCGCCATCAGGAATGAAAGCCACATGACAGCGGCGACTCGGTAAAACGTCGAAGTCTTGCCGATGCCAGCAATGATTTCCATTATCTAGTTGGTCTGGTTAGATAGGCTGTAAATATAGGCTGAAAGAATATGTATCTTGGCCTCGCCCAGGAACTCCTTGTGTGCCGGCATTATACCGTTACGTCCCAAATACAGAGACTCGCTGATTTTTTTCTGCGACCCCCCATATAACCAGACGTCATCTGTCAGATTCGGGGCGCCAAACATGGGATTACCCTTACCATCACCACCGTGGCAAACCGCGCAGTTGGTGTTATAAACTTCTTTACCAAGTGAAGCATGCTTGTTATCGACAGTTCTACCTGACATAGATTCTACGTAACTGACAACGTTAAAAATTTGTTCATCAGTTAAGATGCCATCCCAGGCAGGCATACCAGCCTGTCGACCATTCACAATAGTAGCGTAAATGTTTTCTGGTTCACCGCCCCATTGCCAATCGGCATCACGCAGGTTTGGATAGCCCCTGGCGCCACGTGCATCGGAACCGTGACACTGCGTACAGTAACTGGCGTACAATCTTTCGCCTATCTCCATCGCATCAGCGTTACTGACCAGTTGCTTCATATCGGTATTGAAATACTGCTCAAAGATAGGACTGTATTTTTCCTCGGCCTGGGCCTTTTCATTCTCGTACTGACCCTTTGAAGTCCACTCGCCGACGCCGGCATAGGCGCCAAGTCCCGGATAGAAGACAAGGTAAGCGCAACCCCAAACCAGAGTGACAATAAACATCCACAACCACCAGCGTGGCAACGGGTTGTTGTACTCTTCGAGGTTTTCATCCCAGACATGTCCCATGGTTTCAACGTTGCCGTCTTTGTCCGTGGGTTTTTTGCCGGAGGATAAGATAAACACCATTATAAATAGAACAACGATGCTTAGTATGGTCGTCAGGGCTATAAACCAGGACCATATATCACTGGTAAAATCAGCCATGCTGCGCCTCCTTATTTGTTAATTTTTTTTCAGGATTATCTTCTTCGTTGAACGGTATGTTGGCCTGTTCATCAAAGTCTTCTTTCTTCTTTGATAAGACCCAGAAGACGATTCCCATGAAGATCACAAAGACCGCGACAGTCCAGATTGAAAGAATCGTACTCATGCTCAACGCCTCGTTGTAACTGAAGTGCCAAGATCTTGTAGATAAGCGATGATGGCATCCATCTCCGTTTTACCTACCAGTTCTTCCGGGGCCTTGGCTATTTGCTCGTCGGTGTAAGGCGCGCCTAGCGTACGCAGCACTTCCATCTTTTTCTGAATGTTTCTGTCATCCAGTTCAGCCGTTTGCAGCCATGGATAACCCGGCATGATTGATTCAGGCACCACATCACGTGGGTTGATCAAATGGACCCGATGCCAATCATCGCTATAACGACCACCGACTCGATGCAAATCAGGACCGGTGCGCTTTGAACCCCATTGGAAAGGACGGTCGTAAACAAATTCACCGGCCAGTGAGTAGTGACCATAGCGTTCCACTTCTGCACGGAATGGTCGAATCATCTGTGAGTGACAAGTGTAACAACCCTCACGCACGTAGATATCTCGACCAACAATTTCAAGCGGTGAGTAAGGTTCGAGACCTGCTACCGGCTCTGTGGTTGAATGCTGGAAGAACAGCGGCACGATCTGCACCAGGGCGCCCACGCTAATCGTGAGCACAATGAGAATGATCATCAAGCCGATATTTTTTTCAATTACTGAGTGATTAAAAGCCATGATTCACCCCCTAGTGCGCGCCGGCTGGCTGCGGTATCGCGGCCGTCACCGGTTTGCTTCCCTTAACTGTCATCCACAGGTTGTATGCCATTACCGCTGTACCCAGCAGGAATAACAAGCCACCCACGAATCGTAAGATGTAAAAAGGATGCATAGCTTCAACAGACTCAATGAAGCTGTATGTCAGCGTGCCGTCATCATTCACCGCGCGCCACATCAAGCCTTGCATGATGCCCGCTACCCACATTGCGACAATGTAGAGAACGATACCGATGGTTGAAACCCAGAAGTGAACTTCAATGAGTTTCACGCTGTGAATTTCGCGACCGTACAGTCGTGGCACCAGGTAGTACATGGCACCCAGACTGATGAATGCTACCCAGCCCAGTGCACCTGAATGCACGTGACCAATAGTCCAGTCAGTAAAGTGCGATAACGCATTGACTGTCTTTATCGACATCATCGGACCTTCAAACGTCGACATACCGTAGAAAGACAGAGATACGATTAACAGTCGCAGTACCGGGTCGGTACGTAACTTATGCCAGGCCCCTGACAGTGTCATGATGCCGTTAATCATACCGCCCCATGATGGCGCCAGCAGGATAATAGACATAACCATACCCAGTGACTGGGTCCAGTCAGGTAAAGCTGTGTAATGCAAATGGTGTGGACCTGCCCAAATGTAGGTAAAGGTCAACGCCCAGAAGTGCACGATAGAAAGTCGATATGAAAAGACAGGACGGTTGGCCTGCTTGGGAACGAAATAATACATCATGCCCAGGAAGCCGGCAGTCAGGAAGAAACCTACCGCGTTATGTCCGTACCACCACTGCACCATGGCATCCTGCACACCTGCATATGCAGAGTAAGATTTGGTGAGGCTTACTGGTAAGGCCATGCTGTTAAATATATGCAGTACGGCTACTGTGATGATGAATGCACCGAAGAACCAGTTTGCTACATAAATATGTTTGACCTTACGCATGACCAGCGTGCCAAAAAAGTTGATGGCATACGCTACCCAGACCACAGCGATAAGAATATCAATTGGCCATTCCAGCTCTGCGTATTCTTTTGAAGTCGTTATACCTAGCGGTAAAGTAATTGCTGCAGAAACGATGACAGCTTGCCAACCCCAAAAAGTAAATGCGGCAAGTTTGTCACTAAACAATCGTGCATGTGCTGTTCGCTGCACAACGTAATACGACGTGGCAAACAAGGCACAACCACCAAACGCAAATATCACCGCGTTGGTATGCAAGGGTCGTAATCGACTGAACGTCAGGTAAGGTATATCAAAGTTAAGAACTGGCCAAGCCAGCTGGGCGGCAAGTAAGACTCCGACAAGCATGCCGACCAATCCCCAAACAATGGTCATAATGGCAAACTGTCGTACTACTTTGTAGTTATAAGTCGAACTGTCGTCCAAAATTGTAGAGGCCTGCACGGCTACACTCTCAGACATAAAACACTCCTACTCGGTATCTGTAAATACAACTTTTTATAGTTATGATTTCTAGTATAAACCCTGTTCTAATAATTACCACAAGGCTTGGTAATTATTTTGTACCAAGCCTTGCTAAAAGGTTTACTTTAGAAACGATAACCGACACCGGCGCCCACGACAAATGGATTTATGTCTAGATCGACTTCCAGGTTCCCGCCGGTGAAACCCAGTTTAGCTGTTGTATTAATGTCTATGTACTTTACATCGACATTGAAAAACCAGCTGTCATTGATGTCATAGTCCAGGCCTGCCTGAAGCGCGTAACCCCAGCTATTGCTTGTTGAAACGTCAACCGGGCCCAGGATGGCCTCTAACTGTTCTGTCGCATCATCGAACAGGGTGGCTGTATAGTTGATGCCTACGCCGACATAAGGGCGGATATTACTTTGTGGCATGAAGTGATATTGCAGCGTGACCGTTGGCGGCAAGACCCAGGTGTCAAAAATCTCGAAGCCGTCATTAATGCCTAGACCACTCAACAGAACACCATCGTTACCTTCTATAGATACATCATGTTTTGCTATACCCGCGATAGCTTCAACACCCCAATGCGGTGTAATCATGTAAGTAATGTCAAACTCCGGCACGAATGCCTCATTTACTTCTACGCCAGCACCCAGTCCAGTCGTACCGTTTGCAGTAATGTTGTTACTTGAATCATCTGGAATGATACCAATACCGCGAAAACGTACTTTCCATTTTTCATCGACAGCGTAAGCGCTGGTGGAGATGGTGCTGGTAAGCAGCGTAGCCAAAACAAGGCCAGTAGTGAGTAGCAATTTATTGTTGTTTTTCATTGGAAATATCCTCTGTCTTTAATATGAAAATTAATTACATAGATAGCTTGTGTTGTTGAATGGCATTCTGGTTGGCACAAAAATCAGGTACCTCTGCATGAGCGCCCTGCTCTATATCATCCAGTAAATTCTTACAGGCTTGCTTTTCATCACATCCGTTACAACGGACGATGTCTTGCCTGACATCAACCAGGGAAACGCGATGTAATAACGCATTCTGGTCAACACCTTCGACAGCAAGCATGTTGCTAAAAGGCAATTCGTTAATTTGATCGGCCAGCTCCTCGCGGACCCGTTTGCCGTTGGTGACATTTCCAGCCAGCGCACGCACCAGCTGCACGGTGACTACCACCAGTGTCAGCACCGGGATGGCAATGATTAAGATGGATACTAGGTTCATAATGTCTGTTCCGTGTTTTTATCAGTGAGGACATTATCTATACCCATACAAAAGGTATCTTGATCCAGATCAAAAGATACGGCATTGCAACAAAACGGGTATTGGTAGACCGTATACTAGGCGGGCATAAAAAAAGCCGAATCGAGTTCGGCTTTTAATATTGTTAAAGTCGGGCGAGTTTTACAGTTTGACGTTATTGTCCGTATCGCCAGCGCGAAGATTGTCGATAATGGCCTTGGAAAGTAGCACCGTTGAGATAATCAGGGCACCTGATATACCGGTAAGTAGAGTTGCTGAGACTAGTGACATTGTATTCACCTTTTAATAATTGTATTTATATCAGTAAGTTAACTATATTTCTGTGTATTTATATTGCATTGCAACATTATATTGCACTGCAACAGGAGATCAAGCTTTTTTCGTGAATATGGATCAGCGCCTTAAAACCTGTTTTCACTGTGGCGAACCGGTGCCGGCCTCATTAGACCTGACCGTGACTATCGACAATACGCCGCAGCCCATGTGTTGCCCTGGCTGTCAGGCCGTTGCTGAGCAGATAATCAGCCTAGGATTGACGGATTATTATCGTCATCGAACAGAACTACCCGAGAAAGCATCTGAACTGGTACCGGATGAACTGCGCAAGCTGGATGTGTTTAACCTGCCGCAGGTACAGGACGGGTTCGTGCAGACACTCGATGAAGATATAAAAGAAGCCACGTTAATCATCGATGGCATCAGCTGCCCTGCCTGCACGTGGCTGATCGAATCGCGCATTGCAGCCCTGGAAGGCATTGATGCAATCCAGGTCAACTTCACGACCCAGCGCTGCCGTGTTAGCTGGCAGGAACACGTATTACATTTAAGTGATATTCTTGCGGCCATTCTCCGGCTCGGCTACAAAAGCCAGCCTTACAATCATCAACAGCGTGAACAGTTCTACGAAGACGAACGCAAATCGCAACTGATCAGCCTGGGCATCGCCGGACTGTTCGGCATGCAAGTGATGATGATTGCCATCGCGTTATATTTCGGCGAGTACTCGGGCATCGAAGATGTTTATCGACGCTTCCTGTCCTGGGTCAGCCTGGTGTTAACACTACCCGTATTGTTTTACTCAGCAAGAAAGATCTTCATGGGTGCTTTTCGGGATATAAGAAATCGACACCCGGGCATGGATATCCCTATTTCACTTGGGTTAATGATTGCAATGGCAGGCAGTATTACCGCCACCCTAAAGGGAAGCGGTCACATTTATTATGATTCTATTGTCATGTTTGTGTTTTTCGTACTTGCTGGTCGTTATTTCGAGTTTATGTCCCGCAAAAAGTCGGTGGCTTATCTCGATAATATCCTGTCTGTACTACCGGCCTATGCCACTCGGCTTGGGGAAGATGGTGAAACCGAGGCCATTGATATTGGCAGCCTGGCAGTTGATGAACTTATCCTCGTTAAGCCTGGTGAAGTCGTTCCGGTAGACGGCACAGTCGTCTCCGGCCACTCATCAGTTGATGAATCAGTACTTTCAGGCGAAAGCCTGCCACTGGAAAAACGTTCAGGCATGAATGTCATCGGCGGTAGTGTCAACATCGAGTCACCTTTGACAATACGGGTTAAACAGATTGGCGAGGCAACGTTTCTATCTGGCGTGACCAGGATGATCGAAGCCGCCGGCTCACAAAAAACACACACCATACAGTTTGCCGATCGGCTTGTGTCGATCTTTATCATTGCCATCCTTACTATCGCGGCAGCGGTTGCCAGTTACTGGTACTTGAACGATCCCGTTAGATGGTTACCGATAACAGTGGCGGTACTCGTGGTCAGCTGCCCTTGCGCGTTATCGCTGGCCATGCCTACCGCGATGTCGGTTGCGGCAAGTACATTAATACAAAAAGGCATGGCACTACTGGAACGCAATGCGCTGGAGTCGTTAAACAAGGTTGATTGTTTCGTATTCGATAAAACCGGCACATTGACTACCGGACAGCTTGAATTAAAACATATCGATATCTATGCAAACGGATATAGCAGGGAAACAATCGTTAACCTTGCTGCAAGACTGGAATCAGGCTCTGAACATCCGCTGGCAAAAGCCATACTCAACGCCAGTGACATCAAGGGCAACGTCATCAATGATGATTTACGCAACTTTCCGGGCCAGGGTATTGCCGGCAACATCGATGGCCAAAACTGGTATATAGGGACCGAGCAGTTCGTACGTTCATGGTGTAGTGAAGAATCAGCGCAACTGCAACACGCTGAACCTGATTTACGTCGAATCCTCATGGCCACCGATACCGGAATTGTTGCCAGCCTGTATTTTGAGGACAAGCTCAGGCAAAACAGTGCAGAGCTGGTGTCATCATTACAGCGCGAAGGTTACAAGGTTATCCTCATGAGTGGCGATCATCACACCGCGGTACAGCACTGTGCAGAAAACCTTGGGATAGAAAATTACCTGGCCGAGCTCAAACCTGACGACAAGCTTGCCCAGCTTGAAATATTGCAACAACAGGGCCATGTAGTTTGCATAGTGGGCGATGGTATCAACGATGCACCGGCATTTGCCCAGGCCAACGTCGCTGTTGCGATGACCGAGGCCAGTGACCTGACAAAGTTGAACGCAGATATCCTGTTACTCAACCAGGATATCAATAGCATTAGCAGCCTGCTGGCTATTGCCAGAAAGGCGTCGACGACCATTCGTGCCAACTTTGGCTGGGCTATTGGATACAACTTTGTTGCGTTACCCTTTGCGATAGCAGGCTGGCTCGCACCATGGATGGCAGCACTGGGTATGTCTTTGAGCTCACTGGTTGTAGTATTGAACGCTACGCGTATTGCAAAAACAGTTAAAAACTAATGGAAGTTATATTTTTACTTATTCTTGTGTCGCTGGTGTTCGTCATGTTGATTGCCGGTATTTTTTACTGGTCAATTAAATCAGGTCAATATGATGATGTTGAAAGACAGGGACACCAGATATTAATGGACGATGACGATACCCAGGGCACCGATGACAAGCCTGCGGATTAGTGATGGTGATGATGATGCGAGTGCGAATTATCTTGCTGATCACTACCATGGTCATGATGGTTGGAAAAATACCATGACGACACCGGTAGACTAATTGCGATAATCATTAACAGGACAGCCGAAAATACGCGCAACTGTTTTTTACTTGAGAGTTGTTGCAGGTATTCAAATAAATAACCTGCGGACAGCATCGATGGCAGCGTGCCAAGCCCAAAACACAACATCGCAACCGCTGCATGCGTGGGATCAGCAGTCGTCATACTGTACAACAGCGCAGAATACACCAGGCCACACGGCAACCAGCCCCACACCATACCAAACGAGAAAATCTTTAACGGGCTGTTCAAAGGTGCAAGCTTTCTACCCAGCACCTGTAATTTACTCCATAACAACAGCCCGACACTTTCAAGGCGACGAGTAAACAGGGCAATGCCAAGAATATTCAACGCTATCAGTATTAATACCAATGCAGCGACGAGTTGCAGGTAAAAATGGGCGTTGTAGGACTGAAACACCTCGATAAATGCCGCACCAAACACACCGGCAATAATACCGGCCAGTGTATAGCTGGCTATCCTGCCAAGGTTATAGAGCAGGCTGAATCCTAACAGTTGCTTTTTGTTCGACTGTTCATCTGCCGCCTGGCGCATCAACAGTGTAATGATACCGCCACACATAGCGATACAGTGCAGGCTACTAATCAAGCCAAGGTTGAAGGCAACAAGTGAACTTAACCACACAGTATCTGATCCTGCGAAGAGAAAAACTGGCGGTTATCAGGCAGCGGAATTATTCTTCTTGGCACTCAATGAACGGTTGCCATCACAGATTTCATGCAGTGCAGGCAAATCATTGATGCGAATTTCCTTGCGATTGATATCAATCAAACCGTTACTTTGAAAACGACTAAGAAAACGGCTGACCGTTTCGATGGTAAGACCAAGATAATTACCTATTTCCTGGCGGGACATAGGAAGGTTAAAAGCACACTCTGAATAGCCCATCCTTTTGAAACGGCTAGACAGGCTGATCAAAAACGTGGCGATACGTTCTTCAGCAGAGCGGCGGTTGATGGACAGTAACAGCTGGTTTTCTTTTGTAAACTCGCGGCTCAACAAACGGAATAGCTGGTTCTGCAGATCGGGGATGTTATGACTAATTTCATTCAGCTTGTTGTAGGGTAATGCGCAATAGGTGGTCGTTTCCATGGCCACAACAGAACAGCTGTGTTTGTGGTTTTCAATGGCATCAAAACCCATGATCTCACCGGGAAAATAAAAACCGGTGACCTGTTCGTCTCCGTTCTCGTCGATGATGTAGGATTTAACTGACCCGCTACGTACCGCGTAAAATGCAGTAAATTCGTCATTCGTTCTGAATAGATGATCGCCCTTGTGCACCGGGCGAGAGCCCTTGACCACGTGTTCGAGCTGCTCAAGGTCTTGCGGGTCCAGTCCGCGTGGCAAACAGAGTTCCTGCATATTGCAATTCGAACAGGATGCCTTAATCCTGGAAAAGTCGATGAGTTGCTCGTGTTTGCTCATAGTCAATTCGGCCGCTTCAACCTGACGGTAGATTCAATAAATTTATGGGATTACGCCTGCTATTTAGCGCATTGTATAACCCTGCTCACGGTTTACACAACACGAATCAGGTTCAAACGGTAACAAAGGTTACATATTTATTCATTATTATTAGACCCTATATATAAGGAGTCAAAACATGAATAACGGCCGTTTTGAGACCCTGTTCCTGTGTACCGGTAATTCCTGCCGCAGCATTATGGCTGAGGCGCTGTTGCAGCGTCACGGTCTTGGTGATTTCATAACCTACAGCGCAGGTAGCAAACCGCGCGGACGGGTGAACCCGCTCGCGCTGCAGATCCTGCAGGAAAATAATCACCCCACCAATGACTTACGTAGCAAAAGCTGGGATGAAATAGTGACACTACCTGACCTTGAGCTGGATTTTGTCATTACCGTTTGTGATAACGCTGCCAATGAAACCTGTCCGGTATGGCCTGGCCAGCCGATGACAGCACACTGGGACATTGAAGACCCGGATCGACCTGATTTGCCTGCTGATGCACAGACCAGGCTCATGAAAAAAACCTACTGGGAACTTGATTCACGCATCAAATTACTAACCGCACTGCCCCTGGATAAGCTGGATGCATTAAGCCTGCAGCAAAAAATTAATGATATTGGTGAAGAGCAGGAAACTGACTCCGCCTGACAGGCAGTTGGATTAAAAAAACCCGCACCAGGCGGGTTTTTGTTTTTTTGCCGCTTACTCGGTTAGCGGCTGCAGCGTGATTTCAACGCGCCGGTTAGCCTGTCGGCCAGACGCTGTTGAGTTATCAGCAACCGGGAGTGATTCTCCGTAACCGGTGCTGACTATCCTTTCCTCAATAACACCGTTATTGACCATGTAATAACTCACGCTATTTGCGCGACTCATCGATAACTGCTGATTATAGTCATCGGAGCCGGTGCTATCGGTATGCCCGGCGATGTAAACGACAGTGGACTCGTAATCGGCGAGCGTGCCACTGATTTCATTGAGGATCGGGTGAAAATCCGGTTTGATCTGGGACTGGTTGGTATCAAACGTAATCGAAGATGGCATATTCAGTTTGATGTTATCACCCTGGCGTTCAACTACTACGCCGGTGCCTTCCAGGTTTTTTCTCAGTGCAGCCTCCTGTTTATCCATGTAAGAGCCCACGGCGGCGCCACCAATAGCGCCAATACCAGCACCGATGATGGCGGCTTTCTTACTATCGCCAATCAATCCGCCGGCAAGCGCGCCAGCCGCAGCCCCAACCAGGGCCCCGGTACCGGTACGGTAAGTCTCTTTCTCGCCCGTATTCGGATTAGTGGTAGTACATGCCGACAGCGTAACCAGCATTGCTAATAGAAACGCTTGTTGTTGTTTTACTTTATTCATATTGCCTCGTTTGCTTAATGTACACACTGAATCAGACCGCAAGTGTAGCGATTCTTTCCGGAAAAAATAAGTGAACCAGGTAACAAAAACAGTGTATCTATTGGCACGGTAAGGTAAATACAAACATAGCAATATCGTGGTTTGTTACCTGACAGGTAAAAGAACAATTGATTGGGTATGTATAAGGTGTCAGCGCTAATCAGGTAGTCGCTGTTTAGCGCTGCTGCTGATGAGATGCTTAATTTCCGGCTTACAGCTGCCACAGTTCGTGCCGGCCTTTAAAGCCGCACCTATCTTATCAACACTGGACGCACAGGATTGATTAATACAATCAAGTATGGCGTTTTTACCCACGTTAAAGCATGAACAGATCACTTCGCCCTGATCTTCTATGTTGCTGTCGCCAGAAGCGGTGAGTACCTGCGTTCGTTGTGACATTGCCAGTTCAAACCGGCTAAATTGACTCGACAACCAGTTTCTTGCAGGTAATGCTTCATAGCTGTCTGCAGTGAAGATGCAGCCCTGCAGTTCATGCTCATCGAACCATAGATAGCGCGTTACATTATTTATCTCGTCGACAAACTCTATCCAATCGTATTCGCGGCCATTGCGCATCCGTTGCTTGAACCAGTCAATTGTATACGGGCGCGTATCCGAAAACTCATAACGCCAATTATTTTCCTCGCGCAGTTTCGTCCAGTAAGTCATTGGCAGCGAATATTCCTTGCGGCTCAACATAAAACCAAACCACTGATGTTGTACAGGCGTGATGTGGACCGGCGTGTGTTTGAATTCAGGTTGTCCGGAGATAGGATCGACATGTGGATTAACCACCGTATCTACGCGTGCCCTGGCAGAAAATTGATCATTCCAGTGCAGTGGAACGAATAGTTCACCATGACGCTGCCTATCGGTAACGTCGGCACGTACCACGACGCTACCCCATTGACTTGTAATCTCTACTAGTTGGTCATGGCTGATGTTGTAAGCGGCTGCCGTAGCCGGATGCAATTGTGCAAAGGGTTCGCGTACATGGCGTGACAGCCTTTTTGATTTAGCAGTGCGTGTCATTGTATGCCAGTGATCCCTGACACGACCGGTATTCAATACCAGGGGATAACTGTCACTGGTGATTTCGACAGGCGGTCTTGGGGTAACTGCAATAAAACAGGCCTTGTTATCGGCAGTGTAAAAATGACCATTGGTCAACATACGCTGTGTCCCTTCAGGGTTTTTATCATTAACAGGCCACTGCGTCGGCACCAGGTTGTCATAGGCGTGATCATCAATGTTGGTGTAAGCACTAATATCGAAATCCCTTGTACCCTGGTTTTCATAACCAGACAGGGCTGCATGTTCACGAAAAATATCTGCTTCTGAATGGAAATCAAACCCTTGCTCAAAGCCTAGTCGACGCGCAACCTGGCAGATGATCCACCAATCCGGTTTTGCTTCGACTGGCGGCGACAGGAATTTTCGCTGTCTTGAAATACGTCGTTCCGAATTGGTTACCGTACCGGATTTTTCTCCCCAGCCCAGCGCCGGCAACAGTACATCTGCATGTCGGGTTGTATCTGTATTGTTAATGCAATCCGAGACTACAACAAAATCGCATTTGCTAATGGCACGTTCTACGGCAGTGGCATCAGGAATACTCACCGCCGGATTGGTTGCCATAACCCATAGTGCCTTGACCTTGCCCTCATCAATGTTGCGAAACAGGTCGACGGCTTTCAAACCAGGACCTGTGGCAACATTTTCGGTTTCCCAAAAACGACCAACACGATCAATATTGGACGCGGTAAAATCCATATGCGCTGCAAGCGTTGATGCCAGTCCACCTACTTCCCTGCCACCCATTGCATTCGGTTGTCCGGTGATGGAAAAGGCACCCATGCCTGGTTTACCAATACGACCAGTAGCGAGGTGTACATTAATAATAGTATTCACCTTGTCAACGCCACTGGATGACTGGTTAATACCCATGGAAAAAAAGCTGATATTTTTTTCTGTGCCTGCAAAAAGCTCGTAAAACTCAATTAATTCGCCAACGCCAATGTCACAGCACTTTGCCACGACGTCGATATCGCCCGCCGTTTTTCTGGCTGCGTCGATAGCTGCATCAAAATCGTTGGTATGTCTTTTTATATAATCGTTATCCAACAGTTCTTTATCAGCCAGATAACACAACAGTCCGTTAAATAATGTAGCGTCTGTACCCGGTTTAATCGGTAAGTGCAGATCGGCGCCTTCGCAACTGTGGGTCTGTCTTGGGTCAACAACAACTATTTTCGTATTATGCTTTTTCTTTGCCGCTTCGATACGTTGATAAAGCACCGGGTGACACCAGGCCACATTTGAACCGATGAGGGTAATAACGTCTGCTTGTTCCAGGTCCTCATAACAGAGACCTACCGTGTCATTACCGAAGGCACGTTTATGTCCTGCAACAGCAGAAGACATACAAAGTCGTGAATTCGTATCTATATTACCGCTGCCAATAAACCCCTTCATAAGTTTATTGGCAACATAATAGTCCTCGGTCAATAACTGGCCTGATACGTAAAACGCAACGGAATCCTTGCCATAAGTTGCAATGGTCTCCGTGAACTTCTCTGCCACCTCCTCCAGTGCCTGTTCCCAGCTTACGGCCTGTTGATTCACCTGTGGTCTTAGTAATCGATCGTTGAGGTCAACAGTCTCGCCTAGCGCCGAACCCTTGGAACAAAGCCGACCATAATTCGCGGGATGGTCCTTGTCTCCTTCTATAGAGACGTTACCCTTTTCATTCACCGTTGCGATGACACCACAGCCAACACCACAATAGGGACAGGTTGTTTTTACTGCACAGGATTTATTCTCAGGCATAGTTTGCCTCGGGTAGCGTCATGTCATCTTCATGCGAAGGGGGTAACAACAATTCCGGCTCGCCAAAAATCATTAACGGATCGATGTTGTCTATTTTTTGCCCGGACTCAATAAGTTCCTGAAACCAGTTAGAACCGCGTATATCTCCAAATAACAGCACGCCAATCAGCCTGCTATTCTTGAAAACAAGCTTACGGTAAAGCCTGTTTGCAGCATCACTTAGCTGCATGGTTTTACAAGATTCGTCTTCGTTAAATTGTCCAGCAGAATAAAGATTGACACCGGTTACTTTTAAACCGGTGGCGTTGATCGAACCCTGATAGGAAGCCTTCTTATCGCCATTTAGATAGCTGGC
>JAAUYM010148276.1_pt1 | contig 16956 bp, 19 predicted proteins | sample 7278001 | NCBI WGS metagenome assembly JAAUYM01 (sample SAMN14350224, study PRJNA611818) | marine sediment metagenome | isolation source: surface marine sediment (1.8m) | place: French Polynesia: Moorea | collected 2018-08
CATTGAATATCTTGCTCAAGTTGATGAGAAAATAAAAAATCTGGCTTCCGGTGCACCTCGGGGAAGGATTGAGCTTTAAAAAGAGGTATTGTGCTTTCTTGTAACTTTAATATTAAAGCTCCAAATTGAAAAAAAGAATTGCGACATAATTTTTGAACTGTGGGGTATATATATGTACTGCGTAACCTTACAACATATTCTTACCTTCCGTTAATGCGTAACAATCTTAATTTCAGGTTTTGACCGAGGAGGAGAAGGCGGAGCAAGTGAAGCGCATGGAAGAGCTGAGGGTGAAGAAGAGGCAGGAGAGAGAGGAGAGGGAGGCCAAGGAGACCCTCGAGAAGGAGAAGAGGATGCGGCAGGAGGGGAGGGCCATGTCTGGGCTCAAGAGAGACCTGGAGGACCAGGAGATCAGGAGGATGGCGGAGCAGAGAAGGAGGGAGAAGGAGGAGACAAAGGCAAGTTGTAGTAGTGGTGGTGGTGGCTTCAAATGTAACATTTCTGTTGGGTGCAGTTTGTTGCTGATAATTTGGTGAAGTTACAGAAGTCTCGTCTTGTCCTCCTTCCCCTCAGGCAGCAAGAGAGAAGGTTCGTGCTCAGATCGAGGCGGACAAGCAGGCGAGGAGGGAGAGGGAGGCGCAGATGAGAGGGGAGGTCGTGCAGAAGCCGCCAGAGCTGCCGAAGAAGGCGGAGCCACCGACCTCGGAGAGCGACGCCGCCCCGAGGACGTACACAGAGGCCCGCCTGCAGATTCGCCTCCCCAGCGGGTCGCCGCTCATCCAGACCTTCCAGGCCAAGGAGACCCTGTCCGCGGTGAGACTCTTCGTGGAGCTGAACCGGCAGGACGGCGGTCAGGGCCCGGTCAAGCTCATGACCAGCTTTCCCAGAAAGGTGTATGAGGATGAGGATTATGAGAAGCCGCTGGACGCGTTGGGACTCGTTCCCTCCGCCGTGCTCATGGTGCAGAAGTGATGATGAGCAAGGTGGGCTGCGCATGTTGTTTAAACACAAATTTTACATATTAAGATCGTAAACTAAATTATTTGGAATCGTGACGATTAGACCGCTTCTTTAGTCAATTCTCGTCCTCGATGATCCCTCCTAAAAGATATATAACACTCGTATAACACTCTTTTTTTTAATATCTTCTCGAGCATCTCCACTTTCGCCTTTTCGGTGAGAGCGGCTGTTGCTAGCACGGCTTCGGCTTCCTCCCACTTTTGTATCCATCCGCCGGCCAAGGTCCCCTCCCCATGTGCAGACCTCAGGATTCGGTGGAAGAGAAGTCTGTTGCATCCCTCAGCAAGGCAGAGAGCGAGGCTGCAGGCGACACCGACGGTCAGGACAGCGAAGGGGCTGAACACGTTGGCGAAGCTGAGGCCGACCGGGCCATCCCCGTCTTCCCCGCGCTGCGTCCGGTGGTGGTGACGGGCGAGGTACGTGTCCAGCAGCCTGGCCAGGAGTTTGCCTGGGACGATGCCGGACGGGAAGTGGGCCAGCAGCTTCGACGGCGCCAGCAGCACGTACTTGTCGTCGGCAAGGAGGTTTTGCACCCCGTGCTCGTAGCTGTTGGTCTTGGCGAGGGGATCCGTCTTCAGCGCCTCGTAGATTTTCTTCCGGGCTGAACCGGGGTGTCCGTGGGCGAAGAAGTTCTCGGCTCACCCCCCACCCCAGAGGGTGAGCGTCTTGCCGTTGGCCACAACGTCCTCGAAGCTGTTTATGCTGTCTGTGGGAATGGTCACGGCCAGAAATGCGCTCAGGTAGCTGTGGTAGGCGACAGCGATCACCATCAAGAAGAGAAGGTTCACCATCAAGGTCTTGAGAGAGAGCGTGAGTGGGACGAGGGGCGTCCCCCTGTTGACCAGACCCCTCAGGACCAGGGACGTCGGCAGAGAAAGCGACTCTCTGAATCCGGACTGCTTCAGCACGACAAAGAATCCAAGATGCTGACGGAGTACTCCACTGCCTCCCTCCGGAAGGGATTGAGCGCCGTCCCTGCAACGGACACGTCGGTCTCTCCATCCCTCAGCATCCTGACCAGTCCGTCCCAGTTGTCCCCGCTGAATTTCCTCACTCCCCACTTGCCGGGTTCCGCGTTGGGGACGAACTCGATCGTGACGTTCAGGCTCTTCGCCCAAAAATCCTGGGAATGCCCAAAAATTAAATATGATTATTTCTGGCAGATGGCCTCGACCTTGGGCCTCCCAGCGTGGCGAGTCATAATTTGATCTCCTGCCATTGCCAATCTTATCCATCAAAGGGGGATGGATAGCTTTAGGCTAGTGTAGCATTTCTAAAAGGCTGCCATACTACAGTAGAAAGAGCATCAACAATATGGATTTGGAAGAGAATGTCAAGGCTGACTAAGCCACCATCACCGATTGTTAATTTCTCCGACTGCTGTCAACTTTGAGTCACATATTTAATCATTTATTCTGGGTGAAAAAAATAGCTAGATTTGTAGGTATGTCTGCCGACATTCTCACAAGTCCTTGTCTTCCCTATTTTTCTTTCGCTTCTTCTCCTTCTTCTTTCTCCTCCTCTCGTCCGCATCCTTCTCGTGCCTCTTGTGCTTCCTCTCCCTCCTCCTCTCCCTCTCCTCCTCACCCCTGGAGGACGAAGAAGGCCCGCCACCTTCGCCACCACCTCCGCCACCACTCCCGCTACCCCCTCCGCCTGCACCACTGCCTCCTCCGCTGCCACTGCCACCCATGCCATCACTAGTGCCGGCATCTCCATCCATGCCTGCACCGCCACCAACACCGGCCGAGTCCCTCTGCCTCTTGCGCTTGTTCCGCCTCTTCCCGTGGACGTGGGCCAGGAGGCTCCGATACTGGTCTGGCAACGGGCCCGGATGGAGGCGGAACCCAGACAGCTGCAGCTGGTTTAGTGGGTGGAGCTCCTTCCCGCATACTGGAGTGAAGAAATCGTAATGGTACTATGAGTAATACTGACAAAAGTACGTAGTGCCCACTTTTTGACTTTTTCTTTCGCTTACCCGGAGGCTTCTCAATGATTCCTCGTAAAGAGCTGTTGTCCTGGTTTCCTGGCGAGTCCACGATGCCAGGCATGTGGGGGAGGAAGGAGGACAGGGAATCCTTCATCTTCTTGGCTAGAGTGGAAACAAGAACAATTTACAGTATTAGTACACGCCTGAGATGCTGACTTAATCATCACTACTATACTTGTCAGTTTTTGGTACGAGTGCTCCAGCCCCCTGGCTGCCATGAGGTTGGTGGCGCCTGTTGTCTCGTTGTCCTGGATCTGCTCTGACCTCATGAGGTAAAAGGGTGTCTTCTGCTTGAGTGATATGGTCATCTTGAGCCCCGTGGAATCCACCTGCTGGGAGGTGACGTTGGGTGAATGTGATCCCACCGGCACTGGCACCTGCCTTGGGGATGACTTGGGGGAATACTGCTCCATATCCTTGCTCAAAGGCCACCGCTGTCGGGCATCAGGATCAGAAGGACGGACAGGTAGAGGGTGACCACCACCCACAGTTCTAGGAACATCTAGTGACCCAGGAAGGTGGGATTTGCCGGACGCCACACTTCTTCCTCCTCGTCCCCTTCACTCTCTTCTTCTTCTTCTTCTTCCTCCTCCTCCTCCTCCTCTTCGTCCACTTCCTGTTCCACGACGTTGGCCTCAATCTCCACGTCCAGCATGAGGTGAAGATCAAGCAGCATGAACCCGGCAGACAGCAGGAGAGGCAGCGACAGCCTGGACCTGAAGGCGATGCCAAAGAGGGCGGAGAGGAGACCCTTGAAGCCGGTCGGGAGAGGAAGAGGTCTCGAGAGCGCTGGTCCAAAGGGCCAGCCACTCATAACACGCCCAACCGGAGAGGATCCGGGTTGACACGGCCAGACAAGACAGACAAATCGTGCCAGCCAGCCAGATCCAACCCAATGACATCTGCAGCTGCTGATTTGTTGTAGAATTCTTGCCTCTCTTTGCCTGCTCTTGGGGAGATGTGGAAAGAGGAGGGAGAGGGAGAGAGCACAGGAGCATAGGAGTGCGTCGTCCTCGCGCTCATCTCCCTACCCGCCGACACCGCCTCCCTCCCCCCCGTCCACAGGAAGCTGGAGAGGTTAGTGCCCCAACCGGGACCGGAAGGGCGCCGAGCTGATGGTGAGTAGTGCCACAGAGGTCCTCCAGGGTCGTCGAGGTCACCAGGCAGACCTCAAGGAGATCTCAGAAGGAAGACGAGGCTGTGGACAAGAAGGAGAGGAGGGGGTCGTCCGTCTGGTGCTTGCGGAAAAGCTCTCCTTTCTTTGGGGCCCTTCTGTAAGTCTGTTTTATTGTTGCCACCACCGCTGAAAGTGCAGATACATATTTTTTTTTCAGGGCCGCCGGGCAGGGCGAGGGCAGGAAAGAGGCAGGAGCAGCTTTTAAGAAACAACAGAGGAAGGGAGGGAGAGAGGGAGGAGACGGAGACGGAGAAGGAAGCTGTGACCAGATCTCGCAACTTATTTCAAACTGTAGACTGCTATGTGTGGCCTTGATGTCGCTGTCTTCTTGGCACGGTAAACGTCTAGGCAGTGTCTCCTAATTTCACGTATATGAGCATCTGGTTTTAAAAAAATTATGTGTCCCTCCAATTTGGCAACCTTCAGAGTAGTGAGATTGATCGCTTTATAACAGAATTTCGCTGGTCACGTAATTTTTTTTGTTGTTGTTGTCTGCTGTGCTAGGACCCTAGGAGTCCGAAGTCCGGTCTCCCTCCCTCCAACGTCGGTGGGCCTGTCTCATTCTGTGTCGACCCTCGACGAGGTGAGGTCCTCCGCGACGACGATGGTGTGCGACAGGTGCGAGAAGAAGGGAAAGCTCACCAAGGTCGCTCCTGCGGAACCGTGGAAGTCCGGCCCGAGGAAGATCGGGGAGAACAAGCTCCTGTCGTCCAAGAAGACGCGCTTCGACCCCACCGGGGGAAAGGACTTCGCCAGGTGCCGCATCTGCAAGAACAGGGTGCACCAGGTGGGCTCGCACTACTGCCAGGAGTGCGCCTACAAGAAGGGGATCTGTGCAATGTGCGGGAAGAAGATGCTCAGCACCAAGAACTACAAGCAGAGTTCCGTCTAGTTGAACCTTTTGACTTTGTGACCTGAATCAGAGACAGAAAAAAAGATGGCGCATGTTTCAAAGACTGCCGTCTCTCGTGTGATCGCTCAGGCTGAGGACGACGAGCCCAAGACCAGGTCCAGGGATGACTTCAAGAAGCAGAAGGAGCTCGAGGAGGCGAGGAAGCTCGGGAATGCTCCGGCCGCCGTTGACGAGGAGGGGAAGGACATCAACCCCCACATTCCGCAGTACATCTCCGATGCCCCCTGGTACCTTGACCCCAAGGGCCCCACTCTCAAGCACCAACGTCCGCAGGAGGACAAGATCAAGCAGTACTCCTCCATCAAGGACTGGTACCAGAGGGGTGTGGACGTCTCCAAGCCGGTGGCCACCAGGTATAGAAAGGGTGCCTGCGAGAACTGCGGGGCCATCACACACAAGAAGAAGGATTGCCTGGAACGGCCAAGGAAGGTGGGTGCGAAGTTCACTGGCTCCAACCTAGCACCTGATGAGTTTGTCCAGCCAAAGTTAAGCATGGATTTTGACGGGAAGCGGGACCGGTGGAATGGCTATGACCCAGCCTCACACCAAGAGGTCATAGAGGAATACGTCAAGATGGAGGAGGTGAAGAAAGAACTAAAGAAGGAGAAGCTGACTCAGGGTCTGGGCAACCCAGAAGAGGACGATGGGGCACCCAGCAGCGATGAGGATGAGGACAAATATGTTGACAAGATGGACATGCCTGGTACCAAGGTTGATGCTGCTGAGAGGTACACGGTCAGAAACCTCCGCATCCGAGAGGACACAGCCAAATACCTGAGAAACCTGGACCCCAATTCTGCCTACTATGACCCCAAGACACGTGCTATGCGCAAGAACCCTTACGAGACTACTGGCCGTTCAGAGGAGGAAGTTGACTATGCAGGTGACAACTTTGTCCGCATCTCTGGCGACACTGTGGACCATGCGAAGTCCACCCTCTTTGCTTGGGAGGCCGGCTCCAAGGGCCTGGATGTGCATGCACTGGCAGAGCCAACCAAGCTGGAGGCCCTGCGCAAGGAATACACTGCAAAGAAGGAGGACTATAAGAGTGAGGCCAAGAACAGCGTGCTGGATAAGTACGGTGGGGAAGAACACCTGAAGGCCCCTCCAAGGGAGCTTATATTCTCCCAGACTGAGGACTACACTGAGTACACCAGGCATGGGAAGGTCGTCAAGGGCGAGGAGAATCCAGTGGTCAGGTCCCGATATGAGGAGGACCGCTACATCAACAACCACACATCCATCTGGGGGTCGTACTGGAGCGAGGGCTGCTGGGGATATGGATGCTGTCACTCCTTTGTCAAGAATTCCTACTGCACCGGGGCTGCCGGCAAGAAGGCCAATGAGAGTAAGTTGACCCTGCCTTCGATTGCTAGCACCTCCTCTCAGGGGACCTCTGAGAGTACCTCAAAAAAGAAAGAAAACAGTGGGGACTCTTCCAAAAGTGATTGTAGTGAGGAGGAGGAAGAAGAGAGAGCCAAGAAGGCAGAGGACATGGCAAAGTCGCAAGAGAAGAGGAAAAAGAAAAGAGAGAAGAAAAAGAGGAAGAAGGAGAAGAAGAAGAAAAAGGAGAAGAAGAAGAAGAAATCATCCAGCTCTTCTTCCAGTGAAGATGATGAGGACAAGTTTGAGGCCAAGGTGAAGGCGGCAATGAAGAAGCAGGAGGAGGAGGAGAGGAGGGCAGCGGAGCTGATGTCAATGGACGAGAGGAAGAGGCCTTACAACTCGGGGATGAGGGGCATGACCGAGGACAACAAGGCGGTGACGGAGGAGGAGATGGAGGCGTACTACAGGAAGAGACAGCGGCAGGAAGATCCGATGATGCAGTTTATGTCCAAGTAAAGAAAAAGATTTCGTCAAATTACTTAAAGAATTGATAATAAATGTGCCGTATCCTTCATTTTTTTCCACATTTCCTTGAGGGAGCTGCGTATTGGCGAAAATGAATATCTTTGCATATTGGCGAATTTCTTTTTTAAACTCTGGTCTCTTGACTTTTGCATATTGGCGAAAATGAATACATTTGCATACTGTCGAAAAAAATATCCCGACCCGAAAAATACAATACAGATACGTACGTACAACTCTTGATCTCTTGATTTTTACATTTGGGCAAAAATGGCTATCTTTGCATATTGGCAAAAATAAATACTGTACTTTTACATACCACATGAATGGCTTCTGTGTTTTATTAATATCTTATATGTGAGAGAGAAAAAAGGTAAAGTTCTTAAATATTGAACAAATTATTATGCTTGAAATATTAATATTACTGACGAGACAAGGGGTATGTCTGGTCGGGTAAGGGAGGAGCGCCAAGGTGTACCTACTACATGTGTACTACACTTACGTACAGTATATATATGTAGTATGCATGTATATGTATGTACTGTGTGTGTCGGGTCAAGTCAGGATATTTTTCGCCAGTATGCAAAGGTGTCAATTTTCGCCAGAATGCCAAGATATCCATTTTTGCCAAAGCAAAGATAGGGAGGTTTGACAGTATGCAAAGAGAGTATATTCGCCGAAACGCAGAACAACCAAGCTAAGCGTTCTACCCCGTGAATGAGCAGACCATGGAATCATGGAAATCTTTATTTATTTGTATATAATTACTTTATTTTTTGACTTGTAGTAGTACACTACTACAGTACGTCCAAAATTGCTGATAAACTGTTGCTGGGCTTAAAACATCTTCTTACTTTTGCGCCCGAACTTTCGCTTGTCACAAATTTTATCTGATCTGATCCACTTAAGCATAAAATATCTACTTTTAGCATAAAACATAACTCTAGTATCCACTTAAGCATAAAATATCTACTTTTAGCGTAAAACATAACTTAAGCATCCACTTAATCATAAAATATGTATTTAGCAAAATGGTTACAGTAAAAAAAAAGAAGATTTACTTGTCAGTCTTCCAGGTAGGTACAAAGGTTGAGTGAATACAAAGTCACACACCCAAAAAAAAAAAAACACACATAAAAAGCGATAAATAAACGTACGTACAGTACACTACGTGATAATGTGAGTTGTGACGTCGGTCGGGGACAGCCAGCCAGCAACAGGGGTGGTTTCGGCAAGGAAGGGTGGGGGTGGGGGTCATCTGCAAAGAAGACCTGAGGCACCCTACCACAGTCGGCCATGGAGGAGATCAGGTTCAAACTGAAGCGCGGGACTCCCCCGGTGGCCGAGGCGGCAGTGGAGAAACTGCTGGAGGCCGCGCTCAAGTCCGGCTCCTCCACCGCCGGGGAGGAGTTGGCCCTGCTCTGGGAGGAGGTGAAGAGTCCCCTCCCCTTCGTCTCCTCCGCCTGCTCCTCCGCCATCGTCGCCCTCTGCCTCGCCGGCGTGGTCGACCCGGCGGCCGCCATCTCCGGGTTCCTCTCCACGGCGCCGCAGGTGCGCGGCTGCACCGGCGGACTGGTCGCAGCAGTAGCAAATTTGGCCGCGGAGACGGAGAAGAAGAAGAAGGAGCAGCAGCAGCAGCAGCAGCAACAACATTTTTCTTTTTCCTCTTCCCCCCATCCGTTCGTCTCCCTCCTGAGGTCTATTCCGGAATGCTGGCCTCACGTGCACGCAGAGGTGAGGAGGAGGATGACCCTGTCCCCGTCCACCTGCCCTCTCCACTTCCGTTCGGTCTTTGTCTACTCCTTCTGCGACCCGCACCACCACCCGCACCTGGCGGGACTGCGGGTGTGCCTGCTGGACGTCCTCCTGGAGGCGGCCGGGCGGGAGGAGGGCGCGCGACGGATCCTGCGACTGCTCCTCACCTGGTTCAACTTCGGCCGGCCTTCTTGCTTCTACGAGAACTGCCGCCACGCCGTCAGGATCCTGCGGAGGCTGCAGGACGGCCCGAACTCGTCGCTGCCGGTGCTGCTGGCCCTGGCGCTGCAGGGATTCTCCCTCGGGGTGGACCCGGGGGAGCTGGTGGAAGAGGCGAGGGCGGAAGTGGAGGCCGGGCAGGGGGTGCTGACGAAGACGACGGCCGAGGTGGCCCTGCTGCTGTTGGCGAGGGCGGTCGAGGCCACCCTGTCCGAGGCGCACTCGCCCGTCCTGGAACTCTGCCGAGCGGTCGTGGCGAAGTTCAAGGTGCAGAGGACGGTGCTTGGCGTCGCGTTGGCCGCCGTCCTGCAGTCGCTGCCGCATCGGAGGAAGCTTCCTCCGAGTGCCAGTGACTTCGTGAGGACTCTCCTGGACTCAGTTGCCCGAGCCGAGGACACCTGGGAGGACAAGGCCGACCAGGACGACATTGTCGAAGGGAGCTTCTTTCTGCCCCACCACGCCGAAGCCGTCCACACCCTGCGCCTGGCGTACGCCGTCAGCACCGACGAGGAGGCAGCAAGTTGGCTGGAAGACGTCGAGAAGCTGGGCAACCTGCCTCCGCCGGTCGTCCGCGTCTTGCTGTCCCTCACTGCCGTCGGGAGAGACGACGGCGTCGTGAACCGGTCCTTCGCCCTCCTCGTGCGGGGCGCCACCGAGAGCCCCTCCCTGACCCACTCCGTCGTCGCGGTGGCCATGCACAAGCTGGCGAACAAGGACAGGAGCGCCAGTCCCGCCACACAGCTCCACTTCGTCCGGCAGCTCTCCAGCCTGGGCAAGGACAAGAGCTGCATCAGCTTCGTGCTCCAGCTCGTCAAGTCTCTCGGGTCTCGACCGGGCCTGATCCCGCTGAGGCTGCAACTCCTCTTCCGCCTCTGGAAGGCCGAAGAGAGGATCTACCCGTACTTGAAGGGGGCACTGGAGGAGGTCCCGCCGGAAGCCACCGTTCGCTCTGAATTCAGGCTCTCCCGGGCCAAGGTTGTGCGCGACGTGTGCCTGACCCACGCCCACGTCCACGGGCCGGACCTGCTGCCGATCCTGTCCGCCATCCTGAACGAGTGCCTGGCAAAGGAGGAGACGACGACGCCGGAGTCCGTCCCGGCGGCGGTGATGGCGCTGGAGGGGATAGCGCACCTCTGCAGTGAGCGGGTGATCGACGTGAGGACGACCCTGGAGGTGCTCGGACCCAAGTTGTGGGAGGTGGACCAGGAGGCTGTGATAAAGGCCTTCCTCCGAATTCTGGAGGTCGTGCCCACCTTTGACTTGTCGTCGGACTTGTACCTCGATTTTCGAAGATCCACGTTGGAAGGGCTCTGGAAGAGGCTGTCCGCGGAGCCAAGACCGGCCGTGCGCTCGGCGGCCTTCAAGGCAATCTCCAGCTTTCAGTTGCGAGATCACACCCTGGCCGCGATCCCGAGCTACGCGAAGACCCAGCTCAAGTTTCCCGCCGACTACGTGCCTCCCTCCGAGGACCTCCTCCCCCCTCCAAGGCCGGAAGACGTCTTGACGTTTGTTCCCGGATCCTGCTGGACCAGCCTGCTGTGCGACTCTTCCGCAGAGGACCTGGAGGGCTGCGTCCAGGTGGTTCGGGCACTGCTGAGGGAAGAGGTGCTCGGCCTGCCCAGGGGGGTCTACTTCCTCCAACCGACAATGCGAAACAAGGGAGAAGAGCCCGCCAACCTGAACGGTCTCCCAGACAGTAGCGTCTTGAGGGCCCTGGTGTCCTACCTGCTGAGCGTCGTCGGGCTGAGCGTCGTCGGGGGAAAGGTCGAGAACAAGAAGATGCGCGCCAAGGCCGTTGCCGACCTCCTCTCCACGCCCCTGGGCCGCCCGCTGCCGCCTTTCGACTGGTTGCTTCTGGAACCGCTGGAGTGGAAGGCAGACCTCATTCGAATCGCCGCCCTTCAGAGTTCAACCTCCAGGTGACTGTTGTACCTACCCAACCAGTATTGGTACCACTAGAGCCACACCAACGGCTACGCGTAACTAGTCGTAATTACTAGAGTGATTGGGTTGCTGTAAGGGTTCCTTTTTTTTTTTTGCTATTTTGACGCCTGCTCTGGCGTCAAGACAACCCATCACTTAATGTACGCTAGCGATATTGGTTGGCTACCTACTAATTAAGCATTACTTCCCCCACATGTTTCATTCTCACTCATTTCGGGTTGGTCGTGTCTCTCCGACATCATGTTACGTATACACGTAATTACAGATCTGCCACCGAGCTGATCGTGAGGGAGCTCAGGAAGAAGAAGTGCAACGCGGAGGTCGAGGACGCCCTCTTCGAGACCCTGAAGCACCTCGCTTCCTCGGTGGACCCGGAGTTGCTTCAGGCCTTCCTGGAGGACTCTGTTCGAGCCGCCATGTCGCCGGCCCCGGGAGCAGTCGACAAGACGTCCTGGCAGATCGCCCGCGTCAGCGAGGCGCTCGGAGAGCTAGAGGAGAAGGCGGAGCCCTTGGCCCTGGCAGTTCAGCGCCTCTACCAGGAGCTCCGGCCGGAGGACGAGCAATTCTTCAAGGTGTTCCTGGACGTCATGCCGTTCTTGCCCAAGGACGCCCTTGAAGACATTAGCAGCTGTGATAGAAACTCAGAGGTAACTGTCTTCCCACTCACTACCTTAGTACATTACGACCTTAAAGGTCCTCTTCTCCTTGCAGGTGTCAAAGGTGCAATTTTCGCGCCTCCTGTCCATCCGTTGCCAACTGGCCACCAGCAACGTGTCGGACTCGCCCCTCGTCTGGCTGAACAGCTGCGTCGAACTGGCCTCGGAGAGCCCCGACCTCATTCCGGTCTTGCACAGCCAAGCCCTGGACGTCATCATTGGGCTGCGGGAAAGGTACCTGCAGGTACGTGCGGAGCAGTTATCTAATCGTTGTATCGAGATTCCACTATACTAAGTTACTACTGGTACCTTTTGTGCAATACTACGTACTACACATGGTACAACATACGTTTATCGTCACGCAGTCGAACCGCCAGTGGTTCCTGGAGCTGATGGGTCTGATCCGCTCGACCTCGCGGCGCTTCGGTCCCGACTCCCCGCAGTTCGCCGCCACCTTCGACGTCCTCGCCTTCTGCGCCGTCCTCTTCTCGGAGAGCGAGTGCTTCTGCCACCCGAGGGCGCGGCTCTGCTCCTCGCCGACGGAGAGGAGGAGCCTCTTCGCGCTGTCGGTGAGCAGGCTGCTGCGCCACCCTTCGTCCAGGGAGTGGCGGTCGGCCGGGCCGCAGCTGTGCGAGTGGATGCTCCACATCGCCAGGGACGCAAGGACCCCGGACGACCTGCGGTCGCTGTTGGTCGGCACCTTCCCGGCCTTCAAGGACGCGGACGCGTTCTACGAGGCGTCCATGTGGAGCAGACTTATTCCCATGTGAGCTGTCTTCACCTGCCTTGTGGCGACATAAGGGGTGCTGCGTGAAAAAGGTATTGTACTGTACCTACTACAGAATAAAATATTTGGCGTCTTAAACGAGCGTATCTTCTTGTTTAATTTCTCATACATTGTCGATTTCACATATCTCGACAAACGGACATTCTATGGCATCCTGAAAAAAAAAAAGATTTTTTTTTTGGTGAAGCAGTGAAAATTTGATGGTCGCCACTGTTTTGTGTAGTACTACCTGGTAGATGTCTTGAAACTGTTCCCACAGACAAAGCGTTTCATCACAACCTGGCAGGGTGATGCTGTCTTCGTCCCGGAGGGTGAGGAGTCTCTTGACGAGGTCGTCCTCGCCCTCGTCACACTCATAGAGGACAAACGCAAAGTTATTCGTGTAGGGTTTAATTAAGGAGGTCCTGAAGAGACGATCTGCATTCTCCTCGTAGTTGTTGTGGAGGAGAGGAGCGTCGTCCTCAAAGAGACCGAGGGCCGTGGTGAACAAAAGCTGCCCAGATCCGTGAGCAAAGTAGAAGGTTCCAACCGGCCTCTCATCCTCGGGCATGCTGTTGTTTAGTGTAGACTAGTATACGTATACTACGTGCTGTGCAAGCTAGATTACTGTAAATGCCATTGCATACTTGAAGGTGTCGGCTAAATCCTTGATCTGCGGACAAGCCACGTCCCTGTTGATCTCGTTTCCATAGCCTCCCTGGTACCAGAACCAAAGGTCCTGGTAATACTCCAGCACCTAACATTCGCGTGCAAAAAGGGCAAGTTTTTTTTGTGTGTGCGGATTTAAAACACCGAAACAGTATTACGTAGATTCTTCTTCCCAACGAAACCTTTGGAGTCTATAAGTATAGTCTGCAACTCCAAATGTCAGCTGTAGAGGGGCTGTAGACTACTTAGAGACTCCAAACGGTTCGTTCGGTTTGCTGGCTCCGTTTACCATCATGTCATTTTCTTCGAAGGGTGCACACCACGCAGCCGGTCTGCCTGGCCGCCTGGCCCTGTCATAGCCACACATGTCGTACATGAGGTACACGTCGTCAAAGCTGAGTGGGCTCTCCTGGTAGCCAAGCCTTCTGTTGACGTTGGCCACGGTGTCCACCATTGGCTGCTCGTACACAAACAGCTCCTGCTCCACGGCAGTCTCAGGATTGTCCTTTACCTCGTCTATCCACTTGGTGCAGAAGTCATAGGGCTAGATTACCAGGTAGTATGTAGGAGAAAAAAAGTTACATTTTTTAGGGGAAGAGTGAAAACTGGCTTCGCTTCTGCTGCTATCGTTTTTTCTTCAAGCTACCAATTGCATTGAGATCAATGAAAATGGTACCCACCCTTAGGAGTGGATCCTCTTCCAATGCGGGAGGGATGTAGACATCCACCCCTGGAAACACGCCCAGTTTCAGGTGGGCTTCGGCACTATGCTTTGTTCTGTCGTAGTCGGTGTGGCGGGCCTGAAAAATGATAACCACGCACACAGGTAAGAATAGTGCAGGCATGTACCAGTACAGGAAGCATCATCTCCAGCCTTCATTACCCTGAAGAGCTCTTCACTGTAGGGTAGGCCCAGAAGCTCCGGAAATCTCTGAGATTGCCTCCTTCCCACCTCCTCCTGTTCAAGAGCTCCAGAAGGCGTGAGATCCTCTTCCAGGTCCATAGGGACGTCGAAGATCCAAGAGTTGATGAGCTCCAAGTCCTCGTCACACAGTGCTCCTAACCACTACGCGTTCAGATGTTGCCCTAGGACGCATCAAGTTAACGTGATAGCATACCCAGTCCTTCCATGTGATTCTGGACAATCTCTTCCTGGAAGTCGGCCAGGGTCACTGCAAAGTCCTCTGCCTCCGCGAAGTGGACTCCGTGGCGGCCGATGGACCAGTACGATTTCGCGGTGCAGCCGGCGAACTCGATGGGATCCGCCTCCGTGTTCTGGACCTCGAAGTAGCTGGTGCAGTCGGAGAGGAGGTCGTAGGGGTCCTCGTCCAGGACGTAGCAGTACTCCTGAGCGGTGGCGGAGCCCACGGCGAGGAAGGAGGCCAACAAGCACGAAGTCACGCGCACGACGGAGAGGAGGCACACCATCGTGTTTCTCTCTAAGCAAGTTCACCTGGTCGGCCCCCTCGTTCGCCCGCTTTTTTCTCAGGCGATCATCAATGCACCTCCTTGGTGTCCTGTGAACTGTATGAACACTTACGAGTACTATAGTACAGTATAACACATCACACCTTCCTTTATCTCTTGAAGCGCTCACGCGACTCAGTAGGTGTTTGGTAACTGAGTTATCATACAGACAGCAACAAACAGTCAAGTCTGGACACAATTAGTGAATATTGGACTCGGTGTGATTATTTATTGTTAAATATGATCCCGCGAAAGTTATCCGCGAGAAGCCTTCCTATTTCATCTTAGTACACGCGGTTTCTTTTCACTTTTTTGGGGTGAAAACTAAAAAAAAAAAAAATATTAACCGAAAGAGTAAGAGGAAGCTGGAAACGCGCGACTACCTACATTTGTCCTCAGAGTCCTCACAAAAAAAGCAGGACATTTTGCTGTTGTTGGTTGTTTTTTTTTTTTTTGTCCCTATTTCATCACAGGCAACACATTCATTTCTAGGATATCCTTGAGGAGACTTCGCTGGATGGCCCTTCGCTGGCCAGTCTCTTCATAGTCTCCGCGTAGCTTTTGGAGAGCAACAGGTCCTCCTGCTGCGTCATGCGCTCGCTGCCCGCCCGCGAAGAGAGGAGGTCGTCCTCAACCGCGTCTTGCTGCTGTTGCGGGTGTGAGGAGGCCGAGGCGGGGGCGGAGGAGGCGGCGGGGGCGGGGGCGGCGAAGGGGGAAGACGACGACGGCGGCGACGGCGACGGCAACGGCAACGGCAGGGCGGGCTCCAGCACGATGGACAGCATGTCCGAGACGGCGTCGCGCATCTCGGGGATCTGGTTGAGCTGCTCGTCCCCGAGCAGGTTGCACCAGTCCCCGCGCGCCGACTCTAGTGCCTGCTTGGTCTCCTTGAGCAGCGCCTTTTCGTCAGGATTGAGTCCCTGCGGGTGCTCCGCCCTCTTCACCCTGTCCTCCAGGTGAGTGATGGCGGGGGCGATCAGCTCGACCACCGTCTGCTTCAGCTTAGCCAGGTGCTCACCCAGCTGCAGCTGCTTGATAATGGACGTGTTGGCCTCGCTGAGGGCGATGCAGAGGAGGTGGACTGTCGGACGCATTCGCAGGCACTTCAGAGGACCCTGTGCAAACATCAGATCGGATCGGATCAGATGCCGTTTGCAGACACAAGAAAGATCGTTTAACTCACCATCGGAGGCCCGTTGATAATTCTGATGCTGAGAGAGTATGCCGAAGTGAGGAACTCCAGCGAGTCCTCGTTTTTCTCCGCGGTGAGCAGCTCCGCCCCTCGGACGAAGCAGTGGGCGCTCAGGCGGAACATGTGGTACGCCTGGTGCCACCTCTTCAGCTTGTCCTCGTCAGCCGGGCGCGACTTCCTCAGCTGGGCCAGCTGGTTCTCTGCCGCCTTGGTGACCGCCGCCACCTGCGGGCTCTTGTTCTCCAGCCCCGGCAGGCAGATCTGCTCTAGGATGGCGGCCTTCATCAGCACGTCGCTGCAGCCGTTTCTCAAGAGGTAGATGACGAACGAGTCGAGCCTGGGCTCCACCACGCTCTCCGGCCCGGACGTGTCCTCCACCCGCTTCTTGCACCAGCGGAAGATGAGTTCGATAGCCTTTCCGCAAGCCGTCTCGGCCCCCTGCGAGTTCACGATGCTTTCTACCTGTCCCAGCACCTCCGAGGTATGCTTGGCCACTAGGTTGGCGTGAGTGTTGACGTAGGTGAGCCTTTCAACCACGACCTGGACAAAAAGAGGCAATCTTAGAGACTCTTCAAATATTCGTCATACGTCTACATACGCAAAATGACAGAACTAGTATCTTACCTCGCACTCTCCGTTGCTGTCAGTCTGGCTCTCCTGTGCCTTTGCCGCGGTGGCCAGGGCGTCCTGCTTTTTCTTCTCTTCTTGCTCCAGGTCCCACCTGGCTCGCTCGTCTCGAAATCTCTTATTGTCCTCAGCCACGTACTCGGCCAGGTCGTTGGGAAGACTGTTGATCAGTTGGTCGACACCACCTTGTTCCATTATCTCAGTGGCTGAAGGAAGACGTGAGAGAATAAGAATAGTGCTACTAGTTCCTTTACTGCTCCTCAACACCACGTATTCCATTTACTGTAAGTACTGTATTAGTAGCTCAAACCAGTTTCTCCTAAAATATTTGAGGAAATACTTGCAACTATCAATAAATTTCCGACTCGTAGGCGCCAGTAGACGCGGTAAAAAAAAAATAAAACCACTCTGTTTGCTTGCAACTTAACATTACCTGATGCGGTGGACTGTTCCTGGTCCGAGCTCATGAGCATCTCGGACTTTGACGACCTTAAGTAGACGAGGGAGTAGGCCGAGGCGTTAGAGTGTCCGCCCACGCTCTCCTTCTGGAGTTCCTCCCAGGTGGCCTCGTTGACGGCGTTGTCGTTGAACTTGAGCCACCCTTCCCGCTTCGAGTCCATCACGTAGGCCCAGTAGTGGCCGGAGTTGACGCTGCCTTCGTGCACCATGACTGCGTGCAGGCGATACTCCAGCTGGTTCAGCTCAGGTTCGGA
>JAAUYM010037904.1_pt1 | contig 16950 bp, 18 predicted proteins | sample 7278001 | NCBI WGS metagenome assembly JAAUYM01 (sample SAMN14350224, study PRJNA611818) | marine sediment metagenome | isolation source: surface marine sediment (1.8m) | place: French Polynesia: Moorea | collected 2018-08
CCAGGGAGGCGTGGAGGGCAATCCGGAGCACAGAGAACTGTTCAGAGAAGCAACCCCTCGTTCAGGTGTCCTGCTGGTTCATTGGAGAGTACGGCGCTGTACTCTTTGACGGAGGCAGCCGCGGGCTGATCGAGGATGAGGAGCCGATGGACCCCGTCTCGGAGGAGGAAGTTATCCAAGTGTATCACAAAATCCTCTTTGCGAACCACACATCCGTCCAGACCAAGCAGTACGGTCTCATGTCGCTCACCAAACTGAGTACTAGATTTCCCGATGCGACGCCCAAGATCCAGGAGATCATCGATGCGTTTGGGAGTCATCTGCAGGTAAATGAGGTGGCTCAGTTTCCGCATAGTGAAGGAAATCCTTGACCGAGCTCTTGTTTCAGGTTGACCTGCAACAGCGCGGCGTGGAATACTCCCAGCTCTTCCGCAAGTTCGAGCACATGCGCGCAGCTCTCCTGGAACCAATGCCGCCAATGGAAAAGGACACGTCGATGCTGGACGAAGACGCTGTCAGAGTCAATGGCGAGGCCGGGAGCAACGGTGTGGCTCCCGCCCAGGGCGCAGGGGACGGTGTCACGCTGCTGGGAGGAGTAGAGGCGGCTTCCTCAGGAGGCAACGACTTGCTGGTCCTGATGGGAGATGGCTCTCTCACAGGGGGAACGCCTTCAGCGACCGCTGCTCCGCCCCCATCAGCCACTACCGACAATGCCTCTCTCCTGGACCTTCTGGGAGACTTGGACCTCTCCGCGTCATCTTCGGCGGCTGCGAGTGGGGCCCCATCTTCTATGGGCCCCTCGATCCTCGGAGGAGGAGGAGGAGGAGAAACATCGGTTCTCCCATCCGGTGCTCCGTCTGCCAACGGTGGTTCCAATCCGCTCGACGGGATCCTGGGTCCGGACCTCGCCAACTCCACTAGTCCGGCCGGGAACAACTTGGGCGATCTCTTGGCCGGTCTTCCCGGCTCGGGACCAGCGGCGAACAATGGGAGCAAGCTGCCTCCTCTGACCTTCTACGAGCAGAATGGCCTGTCAATATCTATGCACTTCGGTGAAATTGGAGGGGGCGGCCCCGTCAACATCACTCTGGAGGCCATCAACAATAACTCAGCGCCCATATCGGAGTTTACCTTCCAGGCGGCTGTGCCAAAGAGCATGCAACTGGAGTTGCAGCTCATCAGCTCTCCCTCCATCCCGCCTTCGGGGGGAAAGGCCACTCTGCAGATGAAGGTGCAGAACCCACAGCGGGTGGCCATGAAGATGCGCGTGCGACTCAGCTACGTCCTTGGTGGGGGCCCTAAGACTTTTCACGAGGGAGAAGTGGGAAATTTTCCTCCTGCTCTGTGGACTTCGTGAAAAATAAATGTTGAATGTGGGTTAAGCAAGGGAGTTTTTGGACAGCACGTCCCACTCCGGTGCTCGGAATTGTGACAGATGAATAGGTAAAAAAGACCATGATGGTTTTGCGAGAATTTATCTTTTTTCTTCCTATCTTTACTTGCACGGCACAAAATGTTATTGGGCTACCTTTTATTCGATACATTTGAGGAAAATCTGCTTTAGATTTCTTTCCCACCTTTCACCCCCCGATTGCAATTTTATGATTTAAAAAACTTGTGATAATCGTGCCCGTCATGGTTTCCCAATCACGCTCTTGATTAAACCACGCCGTGTTTTAACTGTCAAAAAAAATGAAAATAGAACCGAAACGGTAGCCCAGTTACAATTTCTTTAAGCTTCTATTTTACTTTGCTACAGGCCACTTGTATATCATTACTTAAATGTGAGATATGTATTATCAATCGTTTTGCACAATAGCTGAAAGGCTAAGTGCAATTTAATTTAACCCCATACTGTGATTTTTTTCATCTACTATGCTGCGGAGCAAATTTTAGTTTAGCTATAAAATAAATCATTAAAAGTGAGACATTGACACTTGATATAGAGTTTATGATTTGTTCATGAAAGAGTAGTAGTTCTCGCATAGCTACGTTACTAAACAAGCGCTGGTTCCTTCTCCCTCCTTTTTTCTTGCGTCTCCTGTTTTGTTCTTATCTTTGTCATCCTTTGCTTTATCATCCTTCTTTCCTTGACAAGACGTGCAGGCACAACCCTTACCATGATGTTCAGACTTGCCACTAAGACCATCCTTTCCAGGTTTGGTCTTATCCTTGCGCTGTTTGTCCCACACTCTAGTTTTATATTCATATCCAGCACGCACAAGGCCCGCTGTCAAGAGCAGCATCATTCCTGCGATCCATGTTGGTCGCTTGTAAAATGGCAGTGGCTGCAAACGAAGGTAATACAGGTATCCTGCAACTATACAGCAAGAGGTAGTTACTGCTGTTAGTACGGCCGTTCCAAACAATGAAGTGCCACTGTAACCTTGATCACCAAAGTGAGCTGGAGTTTTTAGCCCAGAACTTGACCAAATTGAAGTAGAATCAACCAATGTGTACTTGCTCCCTTGCTTGTTGCCACCAGAAACTGGCTTTTCCTGATTTTGGTCGAAGTCATTTGCTGTGTTGCCACCACCGACGTCAGCCACTTCTTCCTTAACTTGATCTGTGAAAGGGCTGGTGGAGGTTGCCTTCTGTTCAGTCTCGCCCCTTTTGTTGTCGTATACTGTTTCAGTATAAGTTTCTGAACCTGTGCAGGTGGAACAGTATTCCGAAATGGGTCTCCCTTCGTAGGTGTTCTTTGCATAAGCATTGTTTACTTCTACGTTAATGTGTGGGTCGGAACTGTCAAATCTTTGCTTGTGAGTTCCACCCGTCGCTTTAGCTCCACATTTGTATTCGTAGCCTGTCATACCAGCCAACACGGTTAGGGGCAAGATTAGTGCAGTGGATATCGTGGGCAAGGAAAAAGTGCCAAAGTCATCTTGAACGACTCCGGCACCACCAATGGCGCACAAAACGGCACAAAGGGAGTAGATCAATGCTTTGCAAGTTTGGGTGCCCCAGCCAGCTTGAGTGAGCCGGCGAAAGCATCCGGGACCGAACTTCGGTCTGCTCGTGACTGGTGTGACATCTGCCTTTTCTGGCACCCTTGGTAGTATGCCGGTAGCAAACATCGTCCCTTTCGGGATTCCAGTTTTGCAATTGCACGCCTTGTCCGGGGAGCCTGAGGGGCTACTGGGCCTCTTGCTCGCCTGGCCATCCAGGAGCACGTTTGTCCCTGCGGCACAATCATTCGCTTCTTCTACTATTTTGGACTTGAACACATTCATGGTGGCTTGAAAATAGGATGGCTCCGAGTCGCAGCTCTGGTGCTCTTCGCTGGCTGCGCCCACGACAGGGGGACACGGGTTGAGATCCGCAGTGCCTTTGTGCTGGTCTGACTTGTCGCCAGTTTCTCGTCCGGAAAGGTCAGTGTACAGGAGGCTTGGCAAGTGAGTGGCGGGTTCAAGTTGCCCCTCCTCCTTCTCCTCCTGGGCGTCCTCCTCCAGTGCGTGTGGCACTGCCGGCGGGGAGAACCTGGACACGAACGTCTTGATCTTCGGGGCAAGCTTCACTTCCGACGCACCCGCCGTTGTTGGCGCGCTGTGCCTCACGTAATCTTTCACGATCTTTGCCGCGTCTCTGCTCGAACCCGGGTTGCACATCCCACAGGAGCTGCTCGCTTCTGCCTCAGGAGTGGAGGAGTAGAAGCGATCGATCATCAGGGCAGTGGCCACAGCTATCAGCACGAGGCTCCTCTGATCCAGGATGACTTTCACGGAGTCGGAATAAAAGTAGTTTGCAACGGCTCCCACGGTGATGAGAAGGGAAACTCCGAAGCTGATTAAGTTATCCCAACGCGTTGATTTGCCGTGGCTGACGAGGCGTCTTTTTCCAGCAATTAATATCAGACTTATTGCCAAAGAAAACGTCACCATTGGGATGGTTAAAACTTCCATGTCATAAAAGTGTCTCTCTCGGACGTTGGCAAACAAGGAGTCCTTCAGTCCAATTTTTGAAAAGACTCCACACTCCTGTTTCCCAAATTTTACTTGCTTGTTTGCTGCTGCTTCGTATCTTAGGAGGCGTGGGTGACACCTGCTTTGTCACTGGTTACATAAAGGGTAGAAAGCTATGTGGACTGATACTTGCTGTACATTCTATGTTGCAACATTTGGAAAAAACTGAACTTCGAAAAAATGTTCAACAGACAGGTATACTTTGAATTGTTAATTGTATTGCGTGCATTTTTGAAGGTCAATTGTTGCAGCAGCTGGACTTCTTTTTTGCGTCCTTGTTCTCTTCCTCCTTAACGTCTATGATCATCCCTCCTTTGCCCGGCCCGTCGGCCGTGCCGTATCTAACAGAAAAAATATACCGTTAGCCAGTAGCTCCAAAGTCAGATTGTCCTTTTCACCTGTGCTGCTGTTGACCTTCCTGAGGGAAGCTGGTGTTCACGTTGTCGTAGATCTGAAGTGGGAGAAGAAACCAGTTAGCTTTCATTTTTCTCTCTCTCTCAGGGCAATCTCCTGACCTGTCTGAGGATGTCCATGAATGCCCTTTCCACATTGGTCGAGTCAAGCGCAGACGTTTCGATGAAGGAGAGGTTGTTGTCCTGCGCAAAGGCCAACGCTTCGCTCTCAGTCACTGCGCGGAGGTGGCGCAGGTCACGCTTGTTGCCTACCAAAAAACGTGAACACCTACTATAATATGTGGTAAGTACGTACGTACTGTGATTTTTGCTATAACTATATTTAAGGGAAATTATCACTTCGACACGCACACACTCACTCACCAACTCACTCACCAACTAGCATGATGACAATCTTGGGATCTGCATGATCCCTAAGCTGCCTGAGCCATCGATCCAGGTTCTCATAGCTGAGCTGCTTGGCGATGTCATAGACCAGGAGTGCTCCAACAGCGCCACGGTAGTAGGCGGAGGCTATGGCGCTGTAGCGCTCCTGGCCTGAAGGGAGAGGAGATCAGTGGGTTGAGTGACATTTAATATGGTAGAAGTATCTCTGTCCTCACCTGCAGTGTCCCAGATTTGAGCCTTCACTGTCTTGCCTTGAATCTGCACGGTCCTGTACGTGTGAGAGTAATAGGAAACACCTTTAAAAAAAAATAATTTTTTTGTGTGTGTTTGCTGGTATTTTTTTTAAAGTGCAGCTACTGTCATACCTCGTTGCGAACTCAACTCCGATCGTGGACTTTGACTCCAAGTTGAATTCATTCTGGGTGAATCTGAAAAGAATCAGCATAGTATTTGTGTTGAACATATACGGTATGTACTGCTACTGCTACCGTAGTACGTAGCTTGAAATATCTTCCAAAGGAACGAAAATTAATGTATAAACGGTAGGTATAGGTTGATTTTCACCTGGTAAGCAGGTTGCTCTTTCCCACTCCCGAGTCCCCGACCAGGACCACCTTGAACAGATAGTCGTATCTGTCTCTGCTGCTTGGATTGGCCATGCTGAACCAGTACACTTTAACTGTATTTCCTATATTTTTAAAGACCACAGCTTTTTATCCTGTTCACCCTCTTTTCTCCTTGACAGTGACTCATTCTCCTCTGCTAAAGACCACGTAGGAGGAGGTGATTCAAGCTCTCCTGATAACTTATCTCCCCCAATTGTCGCTTTGGGTGGGAGGAAGAAGGTGGGCATCGCCATGCCTCATGAAAATGCTCAATATCGTAGATAGACGATACCCATAATAATATTCTTGAATTCTTCGCTAAATATGGATTAAGAGTAACCATCATCATGCACCAAATCAACAACGATGACTTTATTCCAACCAATACAGTATATCACTGCGGAAGGTATAGGGTATGTTACGCAAAGTTCAGAGGGTAACATGCCCATAAGCATGACCCCCCCCCCCCCCTCCTTTAAAAGCAGAGGAAGCAGAGTTACTGCGCATGCGTAGCGCGCACGTTGCAGAGGCTAGTGGGATGAGGTGCGAAACTGAGATATAGGTTTTCAACTTTTCAGTTACTAGAAATAATGACTAAGCAAGAAGATTGAGACTACTTTTCCAAGGCGCACTTTGAAACAAGTTCCTTAATTGGAAAAAAGTGCTTGGCATTAAGAAAAGACTTTTTTTTTCAAAAGATAGCGAGTTTTTCACGTGTCTACCACTACTACAAAAGTCACTTCCAGAAACAAAAACAAATCAAACAAACCGCTGTTTCTTTCATCAGGTTCAGGTTACTCCAACGCCGACACTGGAGCTAATGCGATCGTGACATCATCCGACCGACCACGTCGCGCACCCAAGGAGAGGCGACTATAAGATGGCTGAGCGCTGCAGCATCCACATCACAGCCAGCTGGAGCACCTGCAGTCGAAATTCGTCCGGACAGGCCACGCCGAAACCTCCAAGTGTGATTGGTCCACTAATCGGCACCGCGACATCCTGGCCTCTTTCCAGGGCCATTCTGACCTGCTCAACCACTTGGCAGTGACTGAAAATGAGCCCAAGGCGAGAGTGCAGTTTATCCTCATAGATACAGCCTTGTGGGCCGCCACCGGAAAAGAAGTTCTGAGGGCTAAAGATATTAATTCCGCCAAGCACTTTTTAAGACATCCTCCGCTTGCGTCGAGTGAGAAGTTAGCTAAACCTTGTCTGATCTTTGAACTTGCTTCAGACTGCCGGGGGTGAAGAAGACAGAAGAGAAGACGACTGAGACCATCCCCCACCCCTCCCTGGCCAAGATGTGGTGGATTCGCCTGGTTGCCTTGTTGGCCGCCCTGGCCGCCTCTCTCTGCTGGCTGATCTTCCTGGTTTCTCTTGCGCCGGAGTCATCATCCGACAGACTGCGATTTCCCTCAGATCTTTCAGAGCTGCGAGAACTGTCCGCCGTCGCCACGAGCTTCGCCTCACACTCCCCGACATACACCATCTTGCTTTTCTCATCTGCCTACCTATTTAAACAGGTTTGACGACTATTCAAAACTGAGACATTAAATTTGGAACAAAAAAAACTGCACCGATTTTTTTTATTGCGTTTATTTTATACTATGTAGGCATTCGCTGTTCCTGGCTCCGTGTTCCTCAACGCCCTTGCTGGAGCCATTTTTGGTTTGCCAGTGGGTCTAGTCCTGTGTTCCTTGCTCACAGCCTTTGGGGCCTCCTCTTGCTACCTGATGGCCAGATTCTGCGGCGCCAACGCTGCAGAAACATTTTTTCCAGAAAGGTGAGTGAATAACACGCACTGCGCACACAGCACGTTCTAGGTATGTATGTACAGTATACGTATGTACAATATGTATATGGGGCCTCTCGCTTGTCCCGATTTTTTACAAGTATAGTAAGATCATGAAGGTTTGATTAATTACACGTGAAATATCTTTATTTACTGCATGCCGCAACTCTACCTGCGCCGTACTTTCCACATGGAACCAAAAAATTGGGTCAAGTTAACCATGCTAAATATCGGTCTAAGTTAAACGGTAAAATTTGGTCTAATAGATAGATAGAGTGGGTAAAAATGTGGAGAAAAAAATGTCGGGATAACATATACACGTACATATGTACGTACTTCACAAAAATTGGGACAATTGAGCGCCACCTGTATGTAGTACTAGTTCTATCGACTGCAGTTGTAGAATATCTGGCTAAAATAATACTTTCCAGAATATCTGACTTTCGTCGACGGCTCCACGACAACGAGGACCGTCTGGGCTACTTCCTGGTAGCCCTGAGACTGTTCCCGGTGTCCCCGAACTGGGCCATCAACATGAGCTGTGGCGTGCTGGGCGTCCCCCTGCGAATGTTCTTCCCTACCGTGCTGGTGGGGCTGCTGCCTTACAACTACCTCTGCGTGCAGGCGGGTGCTGTGCTGGCCACGATAGACAGCCTGTCGGACGTCTTCTCCTGGAGTATCATGGCTCAGATGGCCGCAATGGCCGTCGTGGCAACCCTGCCGGGCGTGCTTATGAAGAGGAATGGCCACGTCTGAAGTTATGCAAGTGCATGCTTTCCTTGTTCCGTCCTGCTTATGGCTGTTATTTATGCAAAACGTTCGTACACGTACCACCGAGTTTTACACCTGTGACCTGCACCATCAAGACACGAGGTTGTGGAAGAAATAGTGTTGATACTTTATGTGCTGTGCAAATAAAGTAGGTACATTCCCACCAAGACTGCAAGCTGTTGTTTGACTTCCGGACCTAGGTACTCTTTGATTTTGTCCTGGAGGAGGATCCTTATAGTCCTTTTCACTATGGAGATTTTCGAGGAGTAGCTGGATTTCTCCTTCCAAAACCTTGTAGCAAGTAGTATGTAGAACATCAGATGCCCCCCCTTCCCCCTTCCTGACCGAGCGAGGCGAGACTGACAGCGCAGGAGCTTCCGCAGGGAGGTCCTCTTCGGAGACACGGCCGGTCTCTATTTAAAAGTCGCCAAAGTTCTTAAATTCGCCAGTTTGGTTATACTGTCGATGACTTCCAAATGTGTACATAGTAAGCACATAAAAATAATGTATTAAAAGATGTATCGGTACAGCCTCTCTTTCCACATTGGCCAAATTTATTTTTATTTCCTACTTGACCACCTATGATTTGCTTTTGCTTAATCTCACTTTCGGTCTTTTGCACACTAGTACATACATACAATCATGTATAGTCGTATGAGTTGTTACCTCCACTACAAATCTGTAACTGGTAGCTGCCAACGCATATAATCTCATCATACAGTACTGTAGAAGACAGAAGGTAAAGTCGCCATTAGATTACTTTTGCTTTTTGTTCAACTTCTTCCTTCGCAGCTGCTCGCATCCGCATGGAACCAGACCAGTCTTTCTTGAGTGAGGACACTCAAACAGCCAGTGCTTTAAAAAAAATTATGAAAGTGCGAGTATGAGAGCATAATTTACGCTCAAGACAGTTTTGTTGAAATTTGTTATGTATTTGGGTAGTTGACCTACCCTAAGGACTTCTTTCCGCTGCTCCTTCTTCGTCCTGCATTTGTCAGATGGGACGACTCTCTTGCCGAAGAGGGCAAACAGCAACAGGGGTTGGGTCGGGGCCGTCGGCATGGTCTTTTCAATCAATCAGACCTTGACTCGTGTTTTTTTTTATAATAAACGAAAGCGCTTTATGTCCATCGCGCTTCTTCCTCGACTAACTATTGTAATAGTAGTGCCGTGTCTCTTCAGCAGTAGCAGAGACAAAGAAGGGGCCTTGGACAGGAAAATCAGCAGACTGAACTAGAGGTGCTGTGCGTGTGGGTTGTGTGTGTGTGTGTGGCCCGTGGGTGTCTGGACGGAGCTTATGTAGCGTAGTGCGTAGTACAAAGACTGGATAAAGCGTAGGAAGGGCAGCACACTACCTATAGTACACTGCACGTATGTACAGTAGTAGGCATGTTTTCCTCATTTTACCGCGCTTTCCTCCTATTCGTCATTCGCCATCTTCTGTGAAAGAATCCATGCTCAGCATTTTGACAGGACAAACGTGTCGCAGCATTTTCGCATGTACAGTATGTACTGGAAATGAGGTAAACGAGACACATCGTAGCACTGTACCGGTACATAGGCACAGAGGCAAACTCCATGCAAAATAATCGACGCTTGCAGTGTATCAAGCAAAACTCGTTCTCTTCTCGCATGTCCTTAATGCGTGCGACTTTCATGTCATCCCAACGGATGCTAATCAAGGCAGTTGGAATACTCATTAAGGAAGGAAGTTCTACCAGCTCGGCAGATTGTTGGAACTAACTTGGATTTTGGGGGAGGATGGCCCGCGTGTGTGGAAGATTACTGTGGTCATATGGGAGGGGGAAAGGAGGTGAAGCAGCATCTTTCCAACTTCTCTCTTCTCTCCCCCTCTCCCAAGCCAGGTATGTGGCAATCGCAGTGTGACAGCAGTGGTGGCAACAACACGAAACAACATTACCAACACGATCTGTGCTGTGCAGACGCCTTGAAAAGAAAGAGATGTACCCGTACTGTAGTACGCATGACCTCGATTAATCAGCCAGTAAAATGGTCTGCAAAAACAAAGTCAAGCGATTTTTTTTAAGTAATGAAAACCATGATGAGGACGCAACCATTGCACTCGTCTAGCTGCTTCGCCACCTCCTCCCTCTTTCTCCTGTTGCTCCCTGCGTTGTTCTCCTCGGCGGCAGCCATCGGTTGCTACGAGTGTGACTCCTCCAAGAACTTCACTTGCACCGAGTTCTGGGACCCGCACCTGGACATCCCCATCCCCTACCTCTCGCCAGACTGCTCGCACGTCTTCGAGGTAAGTTGCCACCTGGGTGACCGATACTTTTTTTCGCTGTCATAATTTTTTTTCACCGTGAAGGCCACGCACTGCATCAAGATGACTGGAGTGTTCGACGAGAAGCTGGGCACAAAACGGTTCTGCTCCTCCAAGACATGGGGCAACTACTGCGAGTACATTAAGAGACCGGGGGACATTCAGGTGAGTGAGGAGGAAACATCTCTACAATATTTTTTTTAACTTCTTTGGTGTTTTATGTTCATTTCAGGAATATCGTTCTTGCATCTTCTCCTGTTCGACCTACGGGTGCAACGTCGCTACTGATACCAAGATGTCCCTTCCAGTCCTGATCACGCCGTTCTCCCTCGCGTTGACAACGCTCGTTCATTAGGAAAGGAAAAAGAGCCGGAGTGTTTCTTGAGAATATGCCAACGCTTTCATGAATGCAAGCCTAGTACTATTTTCAGTGTTGTGCGTGCCGGTAATTGTCCATCATCATCAGATATGGTCCCATGGGCTTACAAGTGTCCTTTAGGTAATAAAAAATCTCTGGGATTTTGACATATTGCATTAAAACATCTTGGCTGCCACCTCCACCTAGTATTCCATCACCTATTCATTATCCCTATATATGCCCCAGTTTAAAAAAACGAACTAAACTTCAATGCAGGCACTTTTTCTCCTCCCTTTCTGTTGAAGGCAGGTTCAGGAAATTACTCTTTATTGCCATCGGTTCAGTATCAAAGTTGACATAAAATTCCATCATCATGATACTTAAATACACAAGGAAGACATTGTTTAAAGATATATATAGATCACAGCACTGAGTGGAAGCAGTCAGTTGAATCGAATTCTTAATGACAACGACATAAAAAAAAACATCTTGATAAGGAGTGAGCCAATATTATCAGCGAAATATGTGGAAAAATCGTATAATCAGAAACGCTTTTTTTTTAATCTTCGCAGCCTTCTTGCCAAACCAAGGTCAAAACCGGAGTCACTCTCTTCGGAAGAGTTACACTCACACACTTGAGCAAGTCCCAGACACTGAAGGTCAAAGTCTTCAGAGCAACGTTTGTCTTTCCTCACACAATTTTCGTCTCGTCTTTAAAAGAGGCAAATTGTTTTTTTTTTTTGGGTGGGGTGGGGTGAGGTGGGCGTTGGTCCCACTTTCACACGCAGTAGGCGCTGTAGGTCCTGACCCGATCAGCCGGCCCGTACGTCCTCCCAGGCACCACGCCCTCCGCGTCCGTGTGCCTGTCGGGGCAGGAAGATCTGCGCGGGCAGTGGCACAGGTCGCTCTGGGTGGCGGTGGGAGGGCGAGAGGGCCCGCCGCCCCCATCACCTCCACCATTATCGTCACCGTCACCGTCACCGACACCGACACTCTCGCGGACGCTGAACAGGCGGCAGGGCTCCTTACGCTTGCAGCGAAGCTTCTGGAAAGGGGAAAAACAAAAAAATATTACGTTGTACACATACCACTATATTAGGTACAGTACAAGTACGGTTAAACTTCAATTTAGGAAAAAAGCTTACTAGTTTGGAATTTACTAGCTTAATGGGCTAGTAAAATATGTGTAGTGTATGTACCCCATAAAAAGTTGGTCATTAATCTTTATTAAAGCAAATTTCTTTACTAAACCGACGGCGTCTGTTCAACATAGGTTTTTCTAAACCTGATTCTGCGCAAAGATTCCAGCTTTTTCCTCTTCACCCTAAATGTCTAGAAAAATGTAGCTTATTGGGTAATGACCTGCGTCCAACCAAAAGGTCAATTTTCCAATATACTAAATGCTGCTGCTGCTTTTTCTGTTTCTTCTTTCTTTCCTCCCCTCACCGTTTTTGGAGAGCAGGCGAAACTGAACTGGAATCCGACTTCGTCCTCCCCTTCCTTGCGTGGCACCCTGTATGCGCTCCTCTTGACCAGGTATGCCACCGAGTTCCTAGGGCACCTGCAGTGCATCACCTGCTGGGTGGAGTTGTCCGGATACTGCACGCGGGTGAAAGAAATCTCGTGGAAGAACCTCGAGCAGCGGCGGAGGCGCTTGGACGGCTCACACAACTGAAACCCGGGGGAAGAAAGAAGTGAGGATCTAGTAAGAATCGCCCTTAAAATGCCAAAATCCGCATGCTCGTTACCTTGTACTGCCTGGTCTTGTCGACGACTGTGTGCCCGTCCCTGTCGCTGCCGGTGGCCGGGCAGCCCCCGGGTCCCGTCCCGACGGATCCCTTCTTCCTCCTCCTCCTCCTGCCGCCCCGGTCCCCGGCCCTGCGCTCCGGGCACCGGCACCTTCTCTCCACCCAGGCCTCCCCGTAGGTGTCCACCACGTTGCACACGCCGAAGCGGCTGCATACGGGCAGGGAGGACTCGGAGGACTGGAAAAATGAGAGAAAAATGGAAGGTGAAGAGAACGTGAAATCGAAGCATCAACGCGTATCCTAGTAACTCTGCTTTGTCTTCCTATGTACTACTATCTACTTACGTGCATACGTATAACCGTATGGTACATTTAAGACTACTGCTTGGACAGATCATGCTTGCAGTTACATTTGAGTGTTACAGGCTGCATGGCTTTTAAAAACAGCTAGCAGGATCGTTTTTTTAAGGAGGAGGAGGGCATCCCGAGGCATTTTGCACTCCCTCCCTCATCCACGCTTCGGAATGGGAGCATTAGAATATGGAAGGAGAGAGAGAAAAGTGGATGATGATAAGAAGGAAACTTTTTCTCTCTCACGACTTGAGTGTGTGTCAGAGAGAGAGAGAAAGAAGGGATAGACGCTCTCGTCCTCGCCCTCGCCCTCGCCCTCGCCCTCGCTTCCTTCCTTCCTCCCGTTTGGATGAATGGAATTCCTGAAGGAGGGAGGGAGGGAGGAGGGAGGGCCGTGGGGCAAGAATGCATGAAGTGGGAGGAGGGCAATGCAGTGGCGGCACAACCTGTGCTAATTACTTTTGGGGTTTCTTTTCCAAGAGGCATTTCTCTCTCTCCCTCTCTCTCCTCGTCACTGAAGGATGTTTTTTCTTTGCCTTGCGGTCATGAGCGTGAGATGAAATTTCTTTCGGGCGGATTGCGGTATGTATGTACCAGGTAGGAACTACTGTATGTGCAACGTGCATGCCTGGGAATGTTTTAGTTCTTTTATCCCACCTTTCGTCTTGGCTTCGAAGGGAACAAGAGAAGGACCATAAAAATCCTCCAGAGCATGAATGGAAGAAGGAAAAGATGGGGAGGGGGTAAAGAAGGAAAGGTGTGAATCCAAAGATTTATGTGCCCTCCCTTCAATCTCTTGCCTGCCTTCGCCATCATCGCCCCCGGGGAGGACAGCTGGGGGAGGAGAAAAAAAACCATTCGCTGAGAGGTCTGCGAGCACGAGGTCTTGGGATCGGCTTTCTTGTCGTTCCTATTGCGATAGGAGGACGACCCGAAATACTAACTGTCTTTTTCTGCTTCTTTTTAACTGCTTTTTGAACAAGTTCGATTTTGTCGAAAAATACCTAGTTGTCTTTTCATCGCATGTGTCAGTTCCTCCCCTCTTCTCTCCTGCCCAGAGGGGGGGGGGAAGGAGGAGAAAAGACCAAAGATGATGGTGATGATTGGGTGAGAATGAATGGGTGCACAGAACGAAGCGATACGACAAGGGAGGGAGAGAAAGAAAAATCCCACATATCAAAGTACAAATCTTCCAAACTGAAACCAAAGTTCGAAAGTGTAGTATGTACTATATGGTATTGGCTCTGGAGATCTGTGGGCCTGACTGGAAGCTCCGCTAATTTTTTTTATGGACACTTTCCTGGAAAATTACGACGAGAGAGTGGAGATGAACACCCAGTTCTTTGCATTCTCCACGTTGGATTTCCCATGTTTAGATTAGATTTTATTGCTGTTTCCACTACGTTGTAGGTAGATCTCCCCTCGCAACCGCCACTTCGTACATCGCCTTCCTCCTCGCGGGCCCCGTGGTGGCCCGGGCAGTAACTTTGAGTCCCCCTCAGGCAGTCTCAACTTTAATGAGTGGTTGTTGCTTCATTGCGGGGGGGGGGGGAGGGAGTGAGGGAGCAAAACATAGACAAGCAGAGGAAGATGGAAGAGGAATCTGGGAGAGAGGTTCAAATTTGCACCTGTCGTAATGGTGTTTCCCAAATGTGATTCAGCAGTTGACAGCAGGAGGAGGAAAGAGAGCAGCCAGCTTCTGCCGCCACTTTTTCAATGGTGCCCAAACTTCTTGGGGCAGCAGTTTCTTTTGGGAGAAGGGCTTCTGAATGAATGGGCAGCTCCAACGGCGACAGCGGCGGCAGCGGCGGCGAAAGAGGAGGAGGAGAAGAGGAGACGCAAAGGGAGAGAATGAATGAATGATGGTTTTTTGGAGCCGCCGCAGCCGCTGCAACCGATGGAGAGAGAGAGAGAGACTCGCATCCAACAAGCAGGAGGAGGGGGAGGCGATGGAGGATGGATGGGATGGACAGGGAGGAGAGGGGGAGGCTCCTGTTTTCACGATTTACTATCGCTTCCATCCAATCTCAGAGAGAGAAAGGGGGAGAGAGATTGGAGGCAGTTTGGCCTTCTTTGTCGTCGTGTGCTCAATGTTTGTCAGTTCTCGTGTAGGAAGAGAGAGAAAGAGAAGGTGATGGTGAAGGAGATTTGCACGACGATGTACTACAGTAGTAGTATGTACTATACTACATACTCTACTACCGAGTTGCAGTAGTTGCAGTTCGGCAACGGTTTTTTTTTTCTTTCGCCGCAAGGAGGAATCGGCCCCGGGGGCGAAACAAAGGAGATAGAATTCGCCACTGGGAGGTATTTTGGTGCCTACATCCCTTGTTTCTTCCACCCCGCAGCCCAAGTTGGAAGAGGAAGAGGAGAGGGCGAAGAATGAATTCCCTTCTGGAATGCGGGTGCGAACGAGGAAGAGAATGGCTTTAGGGGAGGGGGGAGGGAGAGGAAGAGAAGAGGAGGAGGAGGAATAGAGAGATGCCGATTTTGACCCCTTCCTATAGAAAAGAAGTCTAGACAAAAAACACAATGAGATCCATCTTTCGTTTATCGCCTGTTCGGAGCCCCCAGTAAAAATGCGCGGTGTCTCACATGGCTACAGTGCGGCAGGTCTAATACCCCTACCCCCCTTCTCCATTCTTCCCAGACGGGAGATCCTTCCTCCGGGCGCATGTGTACTGTGTATGTGAGTGCAGGAGGAGGAGGAGAAGGAGTGGGGGAGGGTTTCAGGTTGGAGAATGAATGAATGAAGCTGCCTTCTGAGGGAAGAGGGGGAGAGAGAAGCAGAATGGACCGTCTGACTGACCGAGTGGAGACAGCTTGAGGACTTGGACACAAGAAGAACGGCGGACCCAGGGCCGAAAATGAAGTAGGGCCATCGCAAGGTGAGGGTGAGCGGGACAGAAGTGGGATCTTAAAAGTGTCGCTGGAGTCGACACGACATGAATGTATCTTAATGAACTGGTCTCTTTTGTCAAACTTAGACTCTTTTAAAGGATATTTCTTCTTTCCTGGTTGCAACCCACGAAAGCAGAACAATTTTTTTTGGTCGATCGGTTGCCAGCGAAGATGTTATCATTCGGGGCTCTGCAACAAACAAACAGAGAAGCATCCAAGCCGTAAATCCCTCCTCCGACAAGAGAGGAAAATCTCCCCGCCTCCCTTGAATGCCATCTCCCTCTGTTCCTTTCTGCCGCCTGCGCAGGAAGGTAGAAGGAGGAGGAAGGGACCAACATTAATGGCGATTTTGTGCGATTGCAACCCATCGATTAGAGTAGTTCGCCATTCCCCAAAAAGTAGGATAAAGAAAAAAAGATCTTCCAGTCTTCACGCATGGACTGTCTTCCTTTCTTCCTTCCTTTCCCAGTTCATTGCCGAAGCGGACTCCCACAGAGAGGAGAGAGAGAGAGAGACCGTTCACAGGACCTCTGAACCTTGTTGCTGCCCCCTTCTTCCTTCCTCTCCTTTCCAGACAGACAAGAGGAGAACTTGAAGGAGGAGGAGGCTCCTTCTTCGTCTTCTCCTTCCATTCATTTCACGTTCACATTCATGGACTCCTAGACTGCATGAACACGTCTCAGGATGAAAGAAAGTAGTCTTCTTTTCTGACTTCAAATTATTTACAGACAGGGCAGGTACTCTGCTCATAAAAATATAGCTCAAATAAAATTGCTATTTTTTCGTCGCCAAGAGACTCTGCAGAGTATCCGAATCTTCAACAATGCACGATTGTTGGACCTTGCCTCCCATGATGGAAGTGCTTCCAGCGAAGTGCAACAACGGGGTGGACTGAGGCGAACGACAGCGGTGAACTATGCCCCCCGTCCCTCCTTTTTCCCTCACCTCCGCGTCTTCCTCCTCCCATTCAAAGACTTCCTCTCCTCCCCGCAAACAAAGCCACCGCTTTTATTCAATGAAAAGAGAGAAGAAGACAAACATTTCTTATTGGAGGAGGAGGAGGGGAAGAAAGGAGCGAGAAAGAAGGCAACAATTTAATCGCCTCCTCTTCCTCTAACGAAATTTCTCACGGAAAGATCAAAAGTCAGTTTCGTCAGAAGCAAAAGGAATCAATGGGCATTGGGCATCAGAGCGGTTGAGTCAATTCGTTCGAAGACCTCACCAAAAACTTCCTCTTTTCGACCGTTAGGATGTTTATTTCTCCATCTCCTCCTCCTTCGCTGGGCAACACAATTTTGCTTCATCGCCACCGAGAAACCAAAGCAGTCAATTCGCTCTTCTTCCCTGGGGCGAACAAATCCTATGGAAAAAAACAC